>WBZS01000044.1_pt1 | contig 259624 bp, 264 predicted proteins | sample 5204201 | NCBI WGS metagenome assembly WBZS01 (sample SAMN12344357, study PRJNA552823) | activated sludge metagenome | biome: Activated sludge suspended growth; feature: Nitrification reactor; material: Wastewater; isolation source: activated sludge from nitrification reactor of wastewater... | reverse complement strand
ACCTCGGCGACCTGCCGCCGACCGAGTTCGAAGCTGCGTTCTACGATGCCAGGCGGACCGACCAAACCCTGGTCGAAATCCAATAGCCCGAGTCTCCATCAGATCCAGTGCGGTTCAAAATGTGACACCTGGTCGCGATTGATTTCGGTTTGACGCACTGACCGTCCGGTTAGTGTTCGGTGGTGGATTTCGACCTCGATACCGACCAACTGGCGTGGTTGGACGAGGTGCGCGAGTTCCTCCGGGAGAACGTCACCGAGGCGCTGCGCGTCGAGGTCGCCGAACACAACCTGGAGCACCCCGGCGGGGAGGTCGCGGCCTTCCGGCGCAAACTCGGCGCCAAGGGCTGGTTCGGACTGAACTGGCCCGCGGAGTACGGCGGGCTCGGCCTCGGGGCGGTGCACCTGCACCTGTTGATGTCGGAGTTCGAGTACTGGGGTGTGCCGGGGCCCGACCTGACCGTCACATCGATCGCGCCGATGATCATGCGGCATGGCACCGAGCAGAACAAGCAGGAGTTCCTACCCGCCATCGCCCGCGGCGAGATGACGTGTGCGCTGGGCTATTCCGAACCCGACGCCGGCACCGACCTGGCGTCGCTGCGGACCCGAGCGGTCCGCGATGGCGACGAGTGGGTGATCAACGGATCCAAGATCTGGAACAGCGGCGCCCAACGCTCCACGCACGAATGGCTCTGTGTGCGAACCGATCCCGATGCACCGCGACACCGGGGCATCTCGGTGATCGTTGTCCCGGTGGACAGCCCGGGGGTGCGGATACGGCCGCTGATTGCCTGGTCGGGTTACCGCACCAACGAGGTGTTCTTCGATGATGTCCGGGTCCCGGTCACCAACCTCATCGGCGAGGAGAACCACGGCTGGTCCTACATCACCGGCGCGCTGGACCTCGAGCGCGGTGCGCTGACCAACGCCGGGGACCTGCGTCGGGCGCTGGACGAGTTGCAGGTGCTGGCCCGCACCCCGCGCCTGGACGGCAGTGTGCCGCTGGACAACCCGGCCATCCGCCGCCGGCTGGCCCAGGCCGAGGCGGACGTCGAGGTGGCGGGCCTGATGGGGCATGAGGCGTCCTCGATGCTGGCCGACGGGGTGATCCCCACCGTGGAGGTGAGCGTCGAGAAGGTGTTCAGCAGCGAACTGCGTCAGCGCATCGCCGACCTCGGTATCGACGTGCTCGGGGCGGAAGGCCTGCTGGCGCATCGTAACCCGGAGGCCCGGGCCGGCGGCCGGTTCGAGAAGCTCTACCGGTTCGCCCCGCTGATGCGGTTCGGCGGCGGCACCAACGAGGTGCTGCGCGACGTCATCGCCCAGCGCGGCCACGGCATGCCCAGCTACGGACGCTGAGATGAAACTCGTTGCCACCCAGGACGACCGCGACCTCGCCGCCATGTTGCGTGGGCTGCTCGCGGCCCGGGGCGCCGACCCCTGGGATGCGCTGGGCGCCGCGGGCATCCTCGGACTCGGCATCCCCGAGGAGTTCGGCGGGTCCGGCGGCAGCCTGGCCGAACTCGGCGTGTTCGCCCGCGAGGGCGGCCGCGCGTTGTGCCCGTTCCGCACCTACAGCACGGTGTTCGCCGCCCAGGCCGTCTACATGCTCGGCGGCGACGCCGCCCGGCACCGGTGGCTGCCGGATCTCGCCGCCGGGCGCTGCGCGGCGACCACGGCGCTGTGGAACGCCAACGACGCCGCCGACTGCACGCCCGCACTGCGGGCCGATCGCGAGCCGGACGGCAGCTGGCGGCTCACCGGCACAGCCGATTTCGTCAACGACGCCGAGACCGCGGACCTGATGGTGGTCTCCGGCATGGACGCCTCCGGACGAACCTTCGGGTTCGTGGCCAACCTGCGCGGCCCCGGGGTGGCGGTGCGGCCGCTGACGTTGATGGGTGGCCACGCCGCCGCCTGCGTGCGGTTCGACGAGGTGATGGTGGATGACGCGCTCAACGACGGCAGGCCGCTGGACCGGGATCAGTTGCGCCGCGCCGCCAATGCGGCCATCGCGCTGAGCTCGCTGGACCTGGTCGGGGTCGGCGAGGCGGTGCTGGACCGCACCGTGGCCTACACCACCATGCGGCACCAGTTCGGCAGGCCGATCGCCTCGTTCCAGGCCGCCCAGCACATCGTGGCCGACATGCACATCGCCCTGACCGCGGCGCGGCTGGCCGCCCAGGCGGCGGTCTTCCGGATCGGCCGCGGGGACGTCGCCGTCCGCGAAACCGCCATCGCCCGCATGCATTCCGCCCCGGCCGCGAAGTGGGCGACGCTGGACGCCCACCAGTTGCACGGCGGGATGGGCTACGTCGTCGAGACCGATCTGCACCTGTGGTCCGAACGCGCCCGGGTGTTGTCCACGCTCGGCGGGGGAGCCGACGTCGCGGCCACCTGGCTCGACGACGACGAGATCAGCCGGGCGGCGGTCACCGATCGGCTGCGGCGCAAGGACGGCCTGTGACCTTTAGCCTGATCGACGCCGACAGCGCCGCCCGCGTCGGCACGGTCGCCGCGACCGCCACCGGTGCGGTGCTCCGCCGGGACTGGCAACGCTGGGCCGCGGCCGTCGGCGACGGCAACCCGCTGTGGTTCGACCCGGACTACGCCCGCGCCAACGGATACCGCGACGTCATCTGCCCGCCGCTGTACCTGCAGTACGCCATCCTCGGAATCAGCCCGCTGACCGGGCTGCGCCTCGACGGCTCATCCGGTGCGGTGTCCGGCGGCCTGGCATTTCCGCGCGCCCCCCGCCGGATGGCCGGCGGCGAGAGCTTCCGCTTTCACCTGCCCGCCTACCATGGCGACGAGGTCGAGATGGTCCGCACCATCGACTCGATCGTCGAAAAGGAGGGCCGCTCCGGCCGATTCGTGCTCGTCGCCTGGCACACCGTCTACCACAACCAGAACCGTGACCTGCTGGCCGAGGCCACCACATCGATGATCGCGCGCCCATGAGCCAGCTGTTCTACGACGATGTCCAAACCGGCGACGAACTGACCCCGCTCACCGTCACCGTCGACGAGACTCAGATGTTCTTCTTCTCGGCCGCCACCTACAACGGGCACCGGATCCACTACGACAAGCAGTGGGCGCGGGAGGTGGAGGGCTACGACGACATCCTGGTGCACGGACCGCTGCAGGCCGCGCTGCTGGCCCGGGCGATCACCGACTGGATCGGCGGCCGCGGCCGGCTCGTCGAGTACTCGGTGCAGAACCGCGGCGTCGCATATCCCGGACAGCCGCTGACGTTCGGCGGCACGGTGATCGCCAAGCGGATCGACGGCGGCCGCGGCCTGGTCGACCTGGACATCGCCGGGCGCCGCGGCGACGATGTGCTGATGCCGGGCACCGCGACGGTGGAACTGCCGCGCCGCGAGACGGTTTCGTGATGCGGCTGGCCGGTTCGGCGGCGATCGTCGGAATCGCCGAGCTGCCCGCCGAGCGCAAGCCGACCCGCCCCGAGCTGTTCACCCTCGACCAGTACGCCCAGCTGGCCAGGATGGTGCTCGATGACGCGGGCTTGCCGGCCGGCGTCGTCAACGGACTCATCTCACACGGGCTGGCCGAGTCGGACATGTTCGTCCCGGCCACCCTGTCCGAGTATCTGGGCCTGCCCATCGATTTCGGTGAGCGGGTGGATCTCGGTGGCGCGACCTCCGCGGCCATGGTCTGGCGGGCAGCCGTAGCCGTCGAACTCGGGCTCTGCGACGCGGTGCTTGCGGTGCTGCCCGGATCGCGGGCCCTGCCGCGATCGGCGCGCCGGCCCGCGCCGGCCCCCAATTGGTATGGGGCGTCCAGCAACAACTACGGCTCGCCGCAGGCCGAGTACGAGATCCCGTACGGCAACGTCGGGCAGAACGCCCCGTTCGCCCAGATTGCGCAACGCTACGGCGCGCAGTACGGCTACGACCCGTCGGCACTGGCCAAGATCGCGGTGGATCAGCGCACCAACGCCTGCGCACACCCCGGCGCGGTCTTCCACGGTCAGCCCCTCACCGAGGCCGACGTGCTGGGCAGCCCGATGATCGCCGACCCGATCCACATGCTCGAGACCGTGATGCCGGTACACGGCGGGACCGGTGTGCTGATCGCCAACGCCGACCTGGCCCGGCGGGCCAGGCACCGCCCGGTGTGGATCAAGGGTTTCGGCGAACACATCTCGTTCAAGACCCTCACCTACGCCGATGACCCGCTGGTCACCCCGATCGCCCGGTCGGCTGCGCGGGCGTTCGAGATGGCCGGCCTGGGCCCGGCCGACGTCGACATCGCGTCGGTCTACGACTGCTACACCATCACCGTGCTGATGACCCTCGAGGACGCCGGGTTCTGCCCGAAGGGCCACGGCATGAGCTGGATCAGGGACCGCGACCTGACCTTCCGCGGCGACTTCCCGCTCAACACCGCCGGCGGTCAGCTGTCCTACGGGCAGGCCGGCATGTCGGGCGGCATGCACCATGTCGTCGACGCCGCGCGGCAGTTGATGGGGCGATCGGGAGCCGCGCAGGTGCGCGACGCCAACACCGCGTTCGTCGCCGGCACCGGCGGCATCATGAGCGAACAGGTGGCCCTGGTGCTGGGAGGGGACTGATGGCGGCTTCCGAGCCCATACCGATGCCGATACCCGAGCCCACCCCGGTGTCGCAGCCGTTCTGGGACGGGCTGGCTCAGCACCGCATCCTGGTGCAGTACTCGCCGTCCGCGGGCCGCTATGTGTTCTATCCGCGTACCCTGGCCCCCGGCACCCTGGCCGACGACCTGGAGTGGCGCGAGATCGATGGCGCTGCAACGCTGTACACCTACACCGTCGCGCGCCGGCCAACCGGGCCGCCGTGGGCGGATGCGCTGCCGCAACTGCCCGCGGTGGTGCAGTGGGACGCCGGCCCGCGGTTCTCCACCGAACTCGTCGACGTCGAACCCGAGGACATCCGCATCGGCATGCGGCTGGAGCCGGTGTTCTGCGACGTTGCCGCCGCCGGGATAACTCTGCTGCGATACCGCCCGGCCCGATGATCGACACCCTGCAGGCGCTGCTGCGCACCCGGATGGACGACGATGCCGTCGCGGTGCTCTCCCCGGAGCGGACCTGGACGTGGCGCGAACACCTGGCCGAGGCCGCCGCCGAAGCCGCGGCGCTGATCCGGCTGGCCGATCCCGATCGCCCGCTGCATGTCGGTGCCCTGCTAACGAACTCGCCGGCCTACACGCGTTCGATGGCCGCCGCCGCCCTCGGAGGCTACGTGCTGTGCGGCATCAACACCATCCGGCGCGGCGAGGGGCTGCTGGCCGACGTCCGCCGCTCGGACTGCCAGCTGCTGCTCGTCGACGCCGAGCATGCGCCGCGGCTCGACGGCCTGGATCTGTCCGGTGTCACCGTGCTCGACGTCAGCGGTGGCGAGTATGCGCGGGCGGTGGCGTCGGCCCCGCCGCTGGTGCCGCACAAGGAGGTCGGCGGCACCGACCCGTTCATGATGATCTTCACCTCTGGCACCAGCGGCAACCCCAAGGCGGTCCCGTTCGTGCACGCGATGAGTGTGATGTGCGGGCTGAGCCTGGCCGCCCAGCTCGACATCACCGACGACGACGTGTGCTACTTGTCGATGCCGCTGTTCCACTCCAACGGGGTGGCCGCCGGCTGGTCGGTCGCGATCGCCGCGAAGGCGGCGATGGTTCCGGTGAAGTTCTCGGTGTCGCGGCTGCTGTCCGACATCCGCGGCTACGGCGCCACTTTCATGAACTACGTCGGCAAACCGTTGGCGCTCGCGCTGGCCACCCCCGAGCAACCCGACGACGCCGACAACCCACTGCGGGTGCTGTACGGCAACGAGGCCACCGACCGTGACATCGCCGAGTTCTCCCGGCGGTTCGGCTGCCGCATCGTCGACGGCTTCGGCTCCAGCGAGTTCGCCGTCGTCGTGGTGCGCGAGGACGGCACCCCGCCCGGTTCGATCGGCAAGGGCTGGCCCGGAGTGGCGATCTACGACCCGCAGACCGTGACCGAATGCGCGACCGCCGAGTTCGACGAGCACGGCGCTCTCCTCAACTTCGACGACGCGGTCGGCGAACTGGTGAACACCGAAGGGGCCGGGCCGTTTTCGGGCTACTACAACGACCCGGACGCCACCGCCGAACGGCTGCGGCGCGGAATGTACTGGACCGGTGATCTGGCCTACCGCGACGCCGAGGGCTGGATCTACCTTGCCGGCCGGACCGCCGACTGGTTGCGGGTGGACGGGGAGAACCTGGCGGCCGCGCCGATCGAGCGGATCCTGCAGCGGCTTGCCAAGCTCAATCAGGTGGCCGTGTACGCGGTTCCCGACGACACCGTGGGCGATGCGGTGATGGCAGCAGTCGTCCTGCGGCCCGGCGAAACGTTGACGCCCAGCGAGTTCGAGGAGTTCCTTGCCGCCCAGCCCGACCTGTCGCCGAAGGCGTGGCCGCGCTACGTGCGGATCAATGACGACCTACCGCACACCGCGACCAACAAGATCCTCAAGCGGGAGCTGGCCTCGGCCGGTGTCACCGCCGGCGACGGTGTGCTCTGGGAGCGCGCCGCGCGCGACCGGAGCTATCAACGCCGCAGTCACTAGCGGTTACTGAACCACTTCTGTTTGAGGAGTCCGTAATCGCCGTCCTCCTGCATCGACAGCAAGGCCTGGTCGAACTCCTTCCTCAGCTTGCTGCCCAGGGGAAATGCGGCCCCGTAGTCCTCTTCTTTGAACACCGGTCCCGCGAGTTCGGCGAATCCGGCACCGTCGTGCGTGACCCAGTACTCCAGCACCGGCGCATCGTCGACGATCGCGTCGAACGATCCCTTTCGCAGACCCGGATAACAATCCTCGATATTCGGAACAGCGGTGAATTCCACACCGAGCTTGTTCAGAGCCGTTGACGAGGTGGTGTTGGCCACCGCGCACACCCTTTTGCCGATCAAGTCTGCGGGTGCGCTGACCTTGGAGTTGATCTTCTCCACGGTGAGGTTTGAGGTCAGTATTGCCGTGAAGTAGGCGACGAACGCGATGGCGACGAACATCCACAAGACGCTGAGAGTGCGGGTCAGCCATCGGTGCGGCTCGTTGACGGGGGCGTTGGACAGCATGCCCAGCCCCCACTCGAAGGACTGAAAGATTCCAGGAAAGTACTTCTTCGACACGACCGCCTGGCTGTCGCGACGCTCCAGAAGCCAAATGAGATGCGCCGGAACGATCGTCAGGATCACCGCGGCCAGGAGCCAGAACAACATCGTCTTGGAGAACAGGAGTCTGAGGAAATCGACGAGCCCCGGTTGGGTACGTTCGGTGGTGCCTGCGGGCACGACGATCTGAAGTCCGGCGGTGAGGATCGGCTGGGAGAAGTCCAGGTACTTCTCCCGGTCGGCGGTAATCGAGATGTTGGTGGCGGCGAGGTCGACTCGCCCCTTGGATACGGCATCCAGCAGACCCCGCACACTGCCGCCGCCGTCGACGTAGGTGAGACTCCAGCCGTTGCGCTTGGCTATCTGGTCCAGTAGGTCGACAGTGAAGCCTGCCCTGGTGTGCGCACGTGTCATGACGAACGGTGTGAGATCGTAGACGGCGACGGTGACGTTGCGCGGCTCCGCGTTCGCCGAGGGAGCGACTCCAGGCAGACCACCGACGGCCGCCACAATCAACAGCACGACCACTACGGCCCGCATCCGCGCGAGCATCATCCCCGAACTCCCGTCTGACCCCAGGAGCACCATAGTCGACCGGGCCGCGAACTGCCCGCGCGCCCTCCGGCGCCGCCGATCAGCGTGCGAACATCAAGGCGCGCTTGACTTCCTGGATCGCCTTGGTCACCTCGATGCCACGGGGGCAGGCCTCGGTGCAGTTGAACGTGGTGCGGCAGCGCCACACCCCGTCGACCTCGTTGAGGATGTCGAGGCGCTCGGCGGCGCCCTCGTCGCGGCTGTCGAAGATGAACCGGTGGGCGTTGACGATCGCGGCTGGGCCGAAGTAGCTGCCCTCGTTCCAGAACACCGGGCAGCTGGTGGTGCAGCACGCGCACAGGATGCACTTGGTGGTGTCGTCGTAGCGGGCGCGGTCGGTGGGGCTCTGAATGCGTTCCCGGGTTGGCGGATTGCCGCTGGTGATCAGGTACGGCTTCACCGCCCGGTAGGCGTCGAAGAACGGCTCCATGTTCACCACGAGGTCCTTCTCCACGGGAAGCCCGCGGATCGGCTCGATGGTGACGGTCAGCGGCTTGCCGCCCTTCGGCAGCAGATCGCGCATGAGGACCTTGCACGCCAACCGGTTGACGCCGTTGATACGCATCGCATCCGACCCGCACACGCCGTGCGCGCAGGACCGCCGGAACGTCAGGGTGCCGTCGAGATAGCTTTTGACGTAGATCAGCAGGTTCAGCAGCCGGTCGGACGGTAGGCAGGGCACCCGGAAGCTCTGGAAGCCCGCGCTGTCGGGGTCTTCGGGGTTGAAGCGGGCGATCTTCAGCGTCACCATCACCGCGCCGTCGGGAATCGGCGGCAGGTCGGGCTCTTTGACTTCCGGCGCGATCGTCATCAGTACTTCCGCTCCATCGGCTCGTAGCGGGTCTGCACCACGGGCTTGTAGTCCAGCCGCACGTCGCTCAACAGCTTGGTGCCCTCCTTGTAGGCCATGGTGTGCCGCATGTAGTTGGTGTCATCGCGGTTGGGGTAGTCCTCGCGGGCATGCCCGCCGCGGGATTCCTTGCGGTTGAGCGCGCTGGCGACGGTCACCTCGGCCAACTCCAGCAGGAAGCCGAGCTCGATGGCTTCGAGCAGGTCGCTGTTGTAGCGCTTGCCCTTGTCGTGCACCGAGATTCGCGCGTAGCGCTCCTTGAGGGCGTGGATGTCGGTCAGCGCCTGTTTGAGGGTCTCCTCGGTGCGGAACACCGCGGCGTTGTTGTCCATCGACTGCTGCAACTCGCCGCGGATGTCGGCGACCCGCTCGTTGCCGTGCTCGGAGAGGATGTCGGCGACCCAGCCGGTCACCATGGCGGCCGGGTTTGGCGGCATGTCGAGGTGCGGGTTGCCCGCGGCGTAGTAGGCGGCGGCCAGCCCGGCCCGGCGCCCGAACACGTTGATGTCCAGCAGCGAGTTGGTGCCCAGCCGGTTGGCGCCGTGCACCGACACGCAGGCGCATTCGCCCGCGGCGTAGAGCCCGGGCACCACGTTGGTGTTGTCGCGCAGCACCTGCCCGATCACCGTCGTCGGGATGCCGCCCATCACGTAATGGCAGGTGGGGTAGACCGGCACCAGTTCCTTGACCGGGTCCACACCCAGGTAGGTGCGGGCGAACTCGGTGATGTCGGGCAGCTTGGCTTCCAGCACGTCCTCGCCGAGGTGGCGCACGTCGATGTAGACGTAGTCCTTGTGCGGGCCGGCGCCGCGGCCCTCGAGGACCTCGAGGACCATCGAGCGGGCGACGATGTCGCGCGGTGCGAGGTCGACGATGGTCGGCGCGTAGCGCTCCATGAACCGCTCGCCCTCGCCGTTGAGCAGTCGGCCGCCCTCGCCGCGGACCGCCTCCGAGATCAGGATGCCGAGCCCGGCCAATCCGGTCGGGTGGAACTGGTGAAACTCCATGTCCTCCAGGGGAAGTCCCTTGCGGAAGACGATCCCCAGCCCGTCACCGGTGAGCGTGTGGGCGTTGGAGGTGGTCTTGTACATCCGGCCCGAGCCGCCGGTGGCCAGCACGATGGCCTTGGCGTGGAAAACGTGGATATCGCCCGTCGCCAGCTCGTAGGCGACCACGCCGGTGGCCACCGGCCCGCTGGGGGTCTCGGTCAGGACCAGGTCGAGGGCGTAGAACTCGTTGAAAAACTCGACATCGTGCTTGACGCAGTTTTGGTACAGCGTCTGCAGGATCATGTGGCCGGTGCGGTCGGCGGCGTAACAGGCCCGGCGCACCGGGGCCTTGCCGTGGTCGCGGGTGTGCCCGCCGAACCGCCGTTGGTCGATGCGGCCCTCGGGGGTGCGGTTGAACGGCATCCCCATCTTCTCGAGATCGAGGACGGCGGTGATCGCCTCCTTGCACATGATCTCGACCGCGTCCTGGTCGGCGAGGTAATCGCCGCCCTTGATGGTGTCGAAGGTGTGCCACTCCCAGTTGTCCTCTTCGACGTTGGCCAGGGCCGCGCACATGCCGCCCTGGGCCGCGCCGGTGTGGCTGCGGGTCGGGTAGAGCTTGGTGAGCACCGCGGTGCGCACCCGCGGGCCCGCCTCCACCGCGGCGCGCATCCCGGCGCCGCCCGCACCGACGATGACGACGTCGTACTTGTGCTCGATGATCATGGTCGCCTCTACGAGATGTTCGGATCGAAGGTCAGCAACACGTAGGTGCCCACCACCAGGACCAGCAGCATCGACACGGCGAGCAGCGAGTTCAGCCAGAACCGGGTGGAGTCCTTGCGGGCGTAGTCGGCGATGATCGTGCGCATGCCGTTGCCGCCGTGCAACTGGGCCAGCCACAGCAGCACGAGGTCCCAGGTCTGCCAGAACGGGGACGCCCAGCGCTGGGCGACGTAGTTGAAGTCGATCTTGTAGACGCCGCCGTCCCACATCAGCCCGATGAACAGGTGGCCGAGCGCCAGGAAGATCAGCACCACGCCGGAGAAGCGCATGAACAGCCAGGCGTACTTCTCGAAGTTCGGCATGGCGGCGGCCCGCCGCGGTGACCGCGGGTTGTCCAGGCCGGCCGGCCGGTCGTGGCTCCGTTCCAGGATGGGGGCCGGCGGGCCGAGCCGGCTGTCCGGGGCGGTCACAGGAACCGCTCCGCCATGTGCATGCCGATCACCACGAGCGAGGGCACCATGACCAGCAGCCAGATCCCGGCGACCGCCCACAGCATCTGACGCTGGTAGCGGGGACCCTGCCACCAGAAGTCGACCAGGATAACCCGCACGCCGTTGAGCGCGTGGTAGAGCAGCGCGGCCACCAGGCCGATCTCCATCAGCCCGATGATCGGCGTCTTGTAGGTCTCGACCACCTCGTTGTAGGCCTGCGGGCTGACCCGCACCAGGGCGGTGTCCAGGACGTGCACGAACAGGAAGAAGAAGACCGTTGCACCGGTGATCCGGTGCAACACCCACGACCACATCCCGGGGTCGCCGCGGTAGAGAGTGCGCCGGCGCCGCGATGACTGCTCGCGGGGGGCCGGGACGGTTGACGCGGTACTCATCACGCCTCCAACATCGGGCCTGTCACTATTGGACTCTAACCCCGCGCGCGGGGTTGAAGAATTACGTTGTGGTGACCCAAATCCACCGGGTGGTGCCGCGGCGATCGGTTCGGAATGCATTCAGAGACGGGGTGGCAAGGACGCGATGACCGCAGCTGTTGACTGGAAGTCATTGCGGGAGAAGGCTATTGCCGCTTCCAAGCACGCCTATGCCCCCTATTCAGGGTTCCCGGTCGGGGCGGCGGCACTGGTTGACGACGGCCGGATCGTGGTGGGCTGCAATGTGGAGAATGTCTCATACGGCCTGGGTCTGTGCGCCGAGTGCGCCGTCGTGTGTGCGCTGGCCTCCGGTGGCGGCGGCCGGCTGATCGCCCTGGCCTGCGTGGACGCCACCGGGACGGCGCTGATGCCCTGCGGCCGCTGCCGACAACTGTTGCTCGAGCACGGCGGGCCGGAGTTGCTGATCGACCACGGCGACGGCGCCCGTCGTCTCGACGAGCTGCTGCCCGAGGCGTTCGGGCCGGCCGATCTGGATCGGGTGCGCCGGGAAAAGCCGTGACCCACTTCACATTCGACGATCGGCGGCATTTCGACGCTCCGTCGGTTATTCGGGTCAAGCGGGACGGCGGCCGGTTGTCCGATGAGGCGATCGACTGGGTGATCGACGCCTACACCCACGGCCGGGTGGCCGACGAGCAGATGTCGGCGCTGTTGATGGCGATCTTCCTGCGTGGCATGGACCGCGGGGAGATCGCGCGGTGGACCGCCGCGATGGTCGGCTCCGGTCGCCGACTGGACTTCGGCGATCTGCGCCGCGACGGCGAACGGCTGCCGATGGTGGACAAGCACTCCACCGGCGGGGTGGGCGACAAGATCACCATCCCCCTGGTGCCGGTGCTCGCCGCCTGCGGGGCGGCCGTGCCCCAGGCGGCCGGGCGCGGGCTCGGCCACACCGGCGGCACCCTGGACAAGCTGGAGTCGATCCCCGGCTTCTCCGCCGAGGTGCCGATCGGGCAGGTGCGCCGGCAGCTCGCCGAGATCGGCGCCGCGATCTTCGCCGCCGGCGAGCTGGCGCCCGCGGACCGCAAGATCTACGCGCTGCGCGACGTCACCGGCACGGTGGAGTCGCTGCCGCTGATCGCCAGCTCGGTGATGAGCAAGAAGCTCGCCGAGGGCGCCGAGGCGCTGGTGCTCGACGTCAAGGTCGGGTGCGGGGCGTTCCTGAAGACGGAGGCCGAGTCCAGGGAGCTGGCCGCCACCATGGTGGAGTTGGGCCGCAGCCAGGGGGTCGCCACCCGGGCGGTGCTCACCGACATGAACACCCCGCTCGGGCTGACCGTCGGCAACGCGCTCGAGGTCGCCGAGTCCCTCGAGGTGCTGGCCGGCGGCGGTCCCGCCGACGTGGTCGAGCTGACCGTCCGGCTGGCCGCCGAGTTGCTGGAACTCGCCGGGATCGACGACCGCGATCCGGCCCAGACCCTGCGGGACGGAACCGCGATGGACCGCTTCCGCCGGCTGGTCGCGGCCCAGGGCGGCGACCTGGACGCACCGCTGCCGATCGGTGCCCATTCCGAGACAGTGTCGGCCCCCCGAAGCGGCACAATGGGGGACATCGACGCGATGGCGGTGGGGTTGACGGTGTGGCGGCTCGGCGCGGGCCGGGCACGCCCCGGCGAGCGTGTCCAGTCGGGCGCCGGGGTTCGCATCCACCGCAAGCCCGGCGAGCCGGTGGTGACCGGGGAGCCGCTGTTCACCCTCTACACCGACACCCCGGAGCGCGTGCCGGCCGCGCTGGCCGAACTCGACGGCGGGTGGAGCATTGCCGACGTCGCGCCCCCGGTCCGTCCGCTGATCATCGATCGGATCGGCTGATGACCACCCCGCTGACCCCGGAGATGATCAGCCGCGCCCCCAAGGCCCTGCTGCACGACCACCTCGACGGCGGCCTGCGGCCGGCCACCGTGCTCGACATCGCCGGGCAGGTCGGCTACGACGGGCTGCCGACCACCGACGAGACGGAGTTGGCGGCCTGGTTCCGTACCGCCGCCCACAGCGGGTCCCTGGTGCGCTACCTCGAGCCGTTCGCGCACACCGTCGCCGTCATGCAGACCCCCGACGCCCTGCACCGGGTGGCGGAGGAATGCGTGCAGGACCTGGCCGCCGACAACGTGGTCTACGCCGAAGTACGGTTCGCACCCGAACTGCACATGGACGGCGGTCTGTCACTCGACGACGTAGTGGACGCGGTGCTGGCCGGCTTCGCCGATGGCGAGAAATCGGCCGCCGCGGAAGGGCATCGGATCACGGTGCGCTGCCTGGTCACCGCGATGCGTCACGCGGCCCGTTCCCGTGAGATCGCCGAACTGGCGATCCGGTTCCGCGACAAGGGCGTCGTCGGTTTCGACATCGCCGGGGCCGAGGCCGGTTATCCACCGACCCGGCATCTCGACGCGTTCGAATACATGCGAAGTAACAACGCCCGCTTCACCATTCACGCCGGCGAGGCCTTCGGGCTGCCCTCCATCCAGGAGGCCCTGGCATTCTGCGGAGCCGACCGTCTCGGCCATGGTGTGCGCATCGTCGACGATATCGAGGTCGGTCCGGACGGCACCGCGCGGCTGGGCCGGCTGGCGGCGATCCTGCGGGACAAGCGAATTCCGCTGGAGCTGTGCCCGAGCTCGAACGTGCAGACCGGTGCGGTGCAGAGCATCGCGAGCCATCCCTTCGACCTGCTGGCCCGGTTGCGATTCCGCGTCACGGTCAACACCGACAACCGGCTGATGAGCGATACCACCATGACCGAGGAGATGTCCCGCCTCGTCGAGGCGTTCGGCTACGGGTGGAGCGATCTGGAGCGGTTCACCATCAACGCCATGAAATCGGCGTTCCTGCACTTCGACGAGCGGCTGGCCATCATCGACGAAGTGATCAAGCCGCGCTATGCCGTGCTGATCGGCTGAGAGCGCCGGTACTGCTGGGCGGTGCGGGTCACGAATGCGTTGAAGTAGGGGAGCGACTCGGCGGGCACGACGCCGCGCAGCGTGATCTCCCAGACCTGGGCGAGCCGCGGTATCGGGTCCTCTCCGGTGGCGCCGGATAGCAGGGCGGTGCCGACGAGGCTGGACCAGATGGCGTGTCCGAGGGCCTCGACGTCGATGCCGTCCTGCACGTCCCCTTCCGCTGCGGCCCTTCGCACCATGGCTATGACGACCTTGCGCCACACCAGGTAGGGCGCCGCACCGGACGGGCTGATCTGGTTGAGGGCCTGCCGCAGCAGGTTCCCGACCCGAACCAACGCGTTGTTCCGGGTGACGTCGGCGCTGATGAAGCTGGTGCGAATCAGGCACTCCAGCATCGGCGCGGAGGGGGAGCCGAAGGCGCTGGCGGTGGAGACCTCGATCACGGTGTCGGCGTCTTCGATGATCGCGGCGGCCACGGACTCCTTGGTCGGGAAGTGGTAGTAAAACGCGCCCTTGGTGATTCCGGCGCGGTCGATGATGTGACCCATTGTCGTGCTGCCATAGCCGACGGTGTCGAACAGTTCGACAGCGGCAAGGATGATCGTCTGCCGGGTGGCCTCAGCCCTGGCCTGCACCGTCATCGCTAGCTCCCCGTCAGCCGCTTCTCATTCGGCGGATAGCCAAGTATGCGGGATCAATGCACTTCTGCAACTTTGTTCCCTCTTTATTCCACATTGGGTGAGGCGCTGACAGATTCGGCACCCCGGCATACGCTGCGGTATGAATTCAATGCGGTTGCGGAGCGCCTTGTTCGCGGTGCTGGTCGCGGCGGCAGCCGTCACCGTGGCGCCACCGGGGGCCGCCGATCCGTTGGATCCCATCCCGGGTAGCGGGTTTTTCGTTGTCGGCCCTGACATTTCGCCCGGCCTCTACCGCACTTCCGGTACCGGATCGACGTGGGGGGTGTGGATCAACGATGTGCCGACCGAGGATTCGATGTGCCTGTGGTTCACCTACAGCACACCCGATGCCAACAAGGATCACGTCGTCGAGACGAATATTTCGATGGGGCCGATGTACGCCAACATCAACCCGTCGGTGAAGGCCTTCGAGTCGATCAACTGTCAGCCCTGGACCCGGGTCAGGTGAGCTACTCGGGGCGCAGCCGTGACACGTGACCTGATGTCGTCCCGTCGGCGCCCCTACTCGGGGCGCAGCCGTGACTCCACGAACCTCTCGAGCTCTTCCCATTCCTTGGCCGCCGCGGTGTACGGCTTCCCGGGCCGGCCGGCGGAGTCCGGGTCGAGGACGTGCTCGACCAGCTTGCCCAGTGGCCGATCGCCCGACAGCAACCGGTCCACGGTCTCGTCCTCCGAGTAGTCACCGACGTCGCGGATGAACTCGACGGCCAGCTCGAGCTGATCGCGGTCCACGGCGTCGGGTCCGTCGGCGATGTCATCGGCCAGGCCGGTCAGCACGTAGATGTTGTCCTCGGTGACCTCGACCCGTAGCGAGCCGTCGGTGGCGGCGGTGCGGATGTCGTCGTAGGTGCTCAGGTCCGACAGGTCGTGGTCGTGCTCGTCGGCAAGGTAACGAGCCAGCGCCCGCTCGGAGCTGAAGACGCTGATCCGGCCGTTGCGGCCGAGGAAGATCGGCCGGTCGTCGAAGTAGCAGCGCAAGGTGTACAGCGTGCCCGAGCTGGCCATGATCCGGACCGGGTCGATGCCGACCTGCTCCCAGAAGTCGGCGTCGCCGCCGAGCACCACGGGGCCGGCCGGGGCCGCGACCACGTCCTCGTCGTCCCCGGACTCGTCAGCCTCGTCCTCGTCGGCCTCGTCCAGGTCGTCCGAAACGTCCTCGTCGTCGGGCTCGTAGGGCTCCTCGAGCTCCTCGGCCGCCAGCTTGGCGGCCCGCTCGTCGACCTCGGGGGTGGTGACCACCTCGTCGATCGCGGCGACCACGTCGTCCCAGCTGCGGGCCACGATCTCGGCGATGCCGTTCCACCGCTTCTGCCCGGCCCGGCCGGCGAACTGCTCCATGCCGCCGGCCACCAGGCCCAGGCTCGGGTTGCCGTTGAAGAAGCGGGTGACCGCGGGCAGCTCGCACACCGTCCCGATCGACGACACCACGGCCAGCGTGTTCGCGAGCTGGGCGATGGATTCCTCGGTGGGCTTCTCGGCGAGCAACTCCTCGACCGCGATGAGGTCGGCCCGACGCTTCTCGGTGGGCTCGAGCGTGTGCGCGTTGGCGGTCTTGAGCCGGGCCCAGCCCGGATGATCGGTCAGGTCGTTGTCGCTGTCGGTGCGGACGAAGGCGGCGAGGTCGGCGACCGATTCGAAGGCGAACAGGTCCTCGTCCTTGCCGAGGAACGCCTCCCACTCGTCGCCGGAATCGCGCCAGCGGGGCGCCCACAGGGTGTACAGATCACCAGCGGTGATACCGAGACGGACCGGAACGAGCTCAGCTGCCATGCCGGACAGCCTAACGACGCAGTCTGGCCGGTAGCCTCCCCCCGTGGCCAGAGTGCGTTCGGCGTCGATGCTCGCCCTGACCGCGATGCTCGCCACCGCGGTGGTGCTGGCCGTGGCCGGCTACCTGATGTTCACCCGTCCGCAGGGCGACCCCCTGACCAGAGCCGATGCGATCGTCGTCCTCGGCGGCGAGAAGGACGGCCGGCTGGCCTACGGCCTGGACCTGGCCCGGCAGGGCTACGCCGACACCGTGGTGCTGTCCAATTCCTACGGCGGCGGCGACCCGGAGTTCGCGCGGGCATGCGCCGCGGGCACCGCGACCATCACCGTCATCTGTTTCCGCCCGGATCCGTTCACCACCCGCGGTGAGGCGATGTTCGCGGCCCGGCTGGCCAAGCAGAACAACTGGTCACACGTGATCGTGGTGTCGTGGAACTACCACATGGTGCGAGCCCGCTACATCTTCGGCCAGTGCTTTGCCGGCACCGTGACCATGCGGCCGGTGCCCCGCAGCTACGACTACTCGGCGGCGCGCTGGGCGGAGACCTACGCCTACCAGTTCTTCGCGCTGGCCAAGGCCGCCACGCTCGGCTGCGATTCACCGCGGTAGGCCCGGCCGGCGGCCACTACAGTTCCTGCGCATGGACGTGTGCGTCGTCGACCACCCGCTGGTCGCCGCCCGGTTGACCACCCTGCGCGATGAGCGCACCGACAACGCCGGGTTTCGGGCGGCGCTGCGCGAGCTGACGCACATGCTGGTCTACGAGGCGACCCGGCGCGCGCCCCGCGAGACCGTCCCGGTGCGCACCCCGCTGACCGAGACCACCGGCTCGCGGCTGGCCAACCCGCCGCTGCTGGTTCCGGTGCTGCGGGCCGGGCTGGGCATGGTCGATCAGGCCCAGGCGCTCATCCCGGAGGCCCGGGTGGGCTTCGTCGGCGTGGCCCGCGACGAGACCACCCACCGGCCGACGCCGTACCTGGCGTCGCTGCCCGACGATCTCAGCACCCAGCCGGTGCTGGTGCTCGACCCGATGCTGGCGACCGGCGGTTCGATGGTCTACACCATCGAGCTGCTGCACGACCGCGGCGCCCGGGACATCACCGCCGTCTGCGTGGTGTGCGCCCCCGAGGGCATCGCGGCGCTGGAGAAGGCCGCCCCGGAGGCCCGGCTGTTCACCGCGACCGTCGACGACGGGCTCAACGAGGTCGCCTACATCGTGCCCGGCCTCGGCGACGCCGGTGACCGGCAGTTCGGGCCGCGCTGACTACCAGCCGCGCGCCGCGGCGAGCAGGCGGGACTGCAGCGCCGTGGCCCGCGACCGCGCCCCCGCCAGGTCGGGGTCGGGCGACAGCCGAACCTCGGTGTAGCACTTGACCTTCGGTTCGGTGCCCGACGGGCGCACCACCATCCGGACCGACGCCCCGTCGTCGCCGCCGGCCAGGATCACGGCGTCGGTGCGCTGCAGCAGGTCGGTGACGGTGACGGGGATGCCGGCCAGTTCCCGCGGCGGGTGGTCACGCAGCCGCGCCATCATCGCGGCGGCTTCGTCGGGGGTGGCGGCGGCGCGGGAGACCGCGGCGGTGGTGTGTACACCGTGCCTGCGGGCCAACTCGTCCAGCGCCGCCGACACCGAACTACCCCGGGCGCCAAGCCCACTCACCAGGTCGCAGGCCAGCACGGCGGCGCTGATGCCGTCCTTGTCACGCACTGCCTCCGGGTCGACACAGTGGCCGATGGCCTCCTCGTAGGCGTAAACCAGGCGGGCTCCGGGGATGCCGTCGTCGGCGCGGGCCAGCCACTTGAAGCCGGTGAGGGTCTGCACGTGCCGGGCGCCGTGATCGGCCGCGATCGCGGCGAGCAGCTGAGAGGACACCACGCTGCTTGCCACCACCGCGCCGGCGGCCTCCGGTTGCCCGAGCCGGGACAGAATGAAATCACCGAGCAGCCAGCCGGTTTCGTCCCCGGACAGCATCCGCCAGCCGGTATCGGTGGGAATGCCGACCGCGCAGCGGTCGGCGTCGGGGTCCAGGGCGATCGCGATGCCGGCCCCCACCCGCTCGGCGGTGCGCAGCAGCGCGTCGGTGGCGCCGGGCTCCTCCGGGTTGGGGAACGCCACCGTCGGGAAATCGGGGTCCGGCTCGAATTGGCTTGCCACCACGTGCACGTCGTCGAACCCGGCCGCCTCCAGTGTGCGCAGCCCGAGTTCGCCGCCGACGCCGTGCATCGCGGTCAGGGCCACCCGCACCGGATCGTGTCCGCGCCGCATCGCTGCGGCGCGGTGGACGTAGGCGTCGAGCAGGGAGGTGTCCGTCGGTTCGACGGTCTGGCGGGCGATCTCATCGGCGGGGGGCGCGCCGGCGATCGCCGCCTCGATCTCCCGGTCGGTGGGCGAGACGATCTGCAGGCCGCCGTCGACGTACACCTTGTAGCCGTTGTCCCGGGCCGGATTGTGTGAGGCGGTGATCTGCACGCCCGCCGCCGCACCGGTGCGGCGCACCGCGAACGCGACCACTGGCGTCGGCGCCGGGTGGGGCAGTGCGATCACCCGAAAGTCGTGGGCGGCAAACACTTCGGCCGCAGCGGTGGCGAAGGCCTCCGAGCCGTGCCGGGCGTCACGGCCGACCACCACCGTGGCACCGCCCAGTCCGCGGTCGTGCAGCACGCGGGCCACCGCCCAGGTGGCCCTCAGCACCACCGCGACGTTCATCGCATCCGGACCGCCGCGCACCGGGCCGCGCAGGCCCGCGGTGCCGAATGCCAGCGGATGGGCGAACCGCGCGGCCAGTTCGGCGGGGTCGCAGGCGGCCAACTCGGCGGCGGTGACCGGATCCGGGTCGTGGGCGATCCACTCCTCGGGGGTCACCGGGCGGTCCGCATCGGGGGCTTGTCCTCAGAGCCGGGCCAGCACCGCGCCCAGCAGCGTGCCCATCGCGGTGGCCGACGCCCGGCCGGCGGCCAGCACCTCGGCGTGACTGAGCGGCGCGCCCGTCATCCCGGCGGCCAGGTTGGTCACCAGCGACAGTGCCAGCACCTCCGCCCCGACCGCCCGCGCGGTGATGGTCTCGTGCACCGTCGACATCCCGACCAGGTCCGCCCCCAGGGTGCGCAGCATCCGGATCTCCGCCGGGGTCTCGTAGTGCGGTCCGGGCAACCCGGCGTAGACCCCCTCGGTCAGTCCCGGGTCCACCTCCCGGGCCAGGGCCCGCAGCCGCGGCGAGTACGCGTCGACCAGGTCGACGAACTGGGCGCCGGTCAGCGGCGAGCGGGCGGTCAGGTTCAGGTGGTCGCTGATCAGCACCGGCTGGCCGACCCGATACTCCGGGCGCAGACCACCCGCGGCGTTGGTGAGCACCACCACCTGCGCGCCCGCGGCCCGCGCGGTGCGCACCGGGTGCACGACGTCGCACAGTTCGTGGCCCTCGTACGGGTGGATGCGGCCCAGGAGGACCAGCACGTTGTGCGACCCGATCGGCACCGACAGCACCCGGCCGCGGTGGCCGAGGGCCGACGGCGGGATGAAGCCGGGCAGCCCGGACATCGGGATGTCGGCGGCCGGTGTGCCCAGCGCCTCGGCGGCCGGCGCCCAGCCCGAACCGAGGATCACGGCCACATCGTGGTGCGCCACGCCGGTGCGCTCGGCGATGACGGATGCCGCGTGCTCGGCGTCTGGACCCACAGCCAGGGAGCCTAGCCCGGGAATCGGGACGCGGTGGGTGCGATACTGCGGGGATGCCAACGATCACCCCGTCGACCCGCGTCGAGGACGTCGTCGCGGCCCGTCGTGGTGATCTGATCGAACTGTCGCACTCGATTCACGCCGAACCGGAACTGGCCTTCGACGAGCACCGCAGCTGCGCCAAGACCCAGGCGCTGGCCGCCGAGCGGGGTTTCGCGGTCACCGCGGCTCCCGGCGGGCTGCCCACCGCCTTCCGCGCCGACTACGGGTCGGGCCCGCTGGTGATCGGCATCTGCGCCGAGTACGACGCGCTGCCGGGCATCGGGCACGCCTGCGGGCACAACATCATCGCCGCCTCGGCCGTCGGCACCGCGCTGGCGCTGGCCGACGTCGCCGACGACCTCGGGCTGACCGTCGCGCTCATCGGCACCCCGGCCGAGGAGTCCGGCGGCGGCAAGGCCCTGCTGATCGAGGCCGGGGTGTTCGACGACGTCGCCGCCGCGGTGATGCTGCACCCCGGGCCGATCGACATCGCGGCCGCGCGCTCGCTGGCGCTCTCGGAGGTGACGGTCACCTACACCGGCCGCGAGTCGCACGCCGCCGTCGCGCCGTACCTCGGCATCAACGCCGCCGACGCGGTGACCGTCGCCCAGGTGGCGATCGGGCTGCTGCGCCAGCAGCTGGCGCCCGGGCAGATGACCCACGGAATCGTCACCGAGGGCGGCTCGGCCACCAACGTCATCCCGGGCCGCGCGCGGCTGCAGTACACGATGCGGGCAGGAGACAGCGCGTCGCGCCGGGCGCTGGAGGACAGGATGCGCGGCTGCTTCGAGGCCGGTGCGGTGGCCACCGGCTGCGCATTCGAGATCGTCGAGGCGGCGCCGGCCTACGCCGAGCTGGCCCCCGACCGGTGGCTGGCCGAGGTATTCCGCGCCGAGATGGTGCGGATGGGCCGCGCCCCGGTGCCCGCCGACGTCGAGGCCGGCGCGCCGCTGGGCAGTACCGACATGGGCAACGTCACGCAGCTGCTGCCCGGTATCCACCCCGTCGTCGGCATCGATGCCGGGGGAGCGGTGATCCACCAGCCCGGTTTCACCGCGGCGGCGGCAGGCCCGAGCGCCGACCAAGCCGTCATCGAGGGTTCGATCATGTTGGCGCGCACCGTCGTTGCGCTGGCTGAGTCGCCCGCGGAGCGCGAGCGGGTGCTGGCGTTGGAGGCGGATCGCGCATGAGCGTCGAGCGAGAAGCGGAGGCGGATCGCGCATGAGCGTCGAGCGAGAAGCGGAGGCGGATCGCGCATGAGCGTCGAGCGAGAAGCGGAGGCGGATCGCGCATGAGCGTCGAGCGAGAAGCGGAGGCGGATCGCGCATGAGCATGGCCGACACCGCCGAATCCTGGCTGGCCGCCCACTACGACGACCTCGTCGAGTGGCGCCGGCACATCCACCGCCACCCCGAGTTGGGCCGCCAGGAGTTCGCCACCACCCAGTTCGTCGCCGACCGGCTCGTCGAGGCGGGGCTGAACCCGAAGGTGCTGCCCGGCGGCACCGGATTGACCTGCGACTTCGGTCCCGAGCATGCGCCGCGCATCGCGTTGCGCGCCGACATGGACGCGCTGCCGATGGCGGATCGCACCGGGGCGCCGTACGCCTCCACGGTGCCGAACGTGGCGCACGCCTGCGGGCACGACGCCCACACTGCGATGCTGCTCGGTGCGGCGTCGGCGCTGGCCGCGGCGCCCGAACTGCCCGTCGGGGTGCGGCTGATCTTCCAGGCCGCCGAGGAGTTGATGCCCGGCGGTGCGATCGACGCGATCGCCGCGGGGGCGCTGCTCGGGGTGTCGCGGATCTTCGCGCTGCACTGCGACCCCCGGCTGTCGGTGGGCCGGGTCGCGATCATCCCCGGACCGATCACCTCGGCCGCCGACTCGATCGAGATCACCCTGCACTCGGCGGGCGGGCACACCTCGCGCCCGCATCTGACCTCGGACCTGGTGTACGGCATGGGCACGCTGATCACCGGGCTGCCCGGGGTGCTGTCCCGCCGCATCGACCCCCGGCACAGCACGGTGATGGTGTGGGGCGCGGCCAACGCCGGCGTCGCCGCCAACGCCATCCCGCAGAGCGGCACCCTGGCCGGCACCGTCCGCACCGCCAGCCGCGACACCTGGCTGGTGATGGAAGACGTTGTCCGCGAGATCGTTTCGGGCCTGCTGGCCCCGCTGGGCATCGAGCACTCGCTGCAGTACCGCCGCGGCGTGCCGCCGGTGGTCAACGAGGAGCGCTGCACCCAGATCGTCACCCATGCGATCGAGGCCATCGGGCCCGAGGCGCTGGCCGACACCCGGCAGTCCGGCGGCGGGGAGGACTTCTCCTGGTACCTCGAGGACGTTCCCGGTGCGATGGCGCGCCTGGGCGTGTGGAGCGGCGTCGGCCCGCAACTCGACCTGCACCAGCCGACCTTCGACCTCGACGAGCGGGCGCTGGGCGTCGGGGTGCGGGTGCTGGTCAACATCGTCGAACAGGCTGCCGAGTTTTAGGAAGAATTCTGATGAAACTTCTGGTCACCGGCGGCGCCGGCTATGTCGGCAGCGTCTGCGCGCAGGTTCTTCTCGAGGAGGGCCACGAGGTGGTCGTCGTCGACGACCTGTCCACCGGCAACGCCGATGCCGTGCCCGCCGGGGCGCGCTTCGTCCACGACGACATGGTGGCCGCCGCACCGGGGTTGCTCGGCGACGGATCGTTCGACGGGGTACTGCATTTCGCGGCCAAGTCACTGGTCGGCGAGTCGGTGGTGGCCCCGGAGCTGTACTGGTACGGCAACGTGGTCAAGACCCTGGAGTTGCTCGAGGCCATCCGGGTCTCCGGCACCCCCCGGCTGGTGTTCTCCTCGACCGCGGCCACCTACGGCGAGCCGGAATCGGTGCCGATCACCGAGGATGCGCCCACCCGGCCGACGAACGCCTACGGCGCCACCAAGCTCGCAATCGACCACGCGATCACGTCCTACGCCGCCGCGCACGGCCTGGCCGCGACCAGCCTGCGCTACTTCAACGTCGCCGGCGCCTACGCCGGGCTCGGCGAGCGGCACGCCACCGAGACCCATCTGATCCCGCTGGTGCTGCAGGTGGCCCTCGGGGTGCGCGAGGAGATCTCGGTGTTCGGCGACGATTGGCCGACCCCGGACGGCACCTGCATCCGCGACTACATCCATGTCCGCGACCTGGCGGACGCGCATGTGCTGGCGCTGGCCACCGCGCAGCCCGGCGCGCACGGGATCTACAACCTCGGCAATGGAACCGGCTTCTCGGTGCGGGAGGTGATCGCCTGCTGCGAGCGGGTCACCGGCGGGCCCATCGCCGCGCGCGACGTCGAACGCCGCGCGGGCGACCCGGCCGTGCTCATCGCATCCAGCGAGAAGGCGATCACCGAACTGGGCTGGCGGCCACGGCACACCTCCATCGACGAGATCGTCGCCGACGCTTGGGAGTTCACCCGCTCGCGGGCCTAGCCCTTACCCCTTCCTTCTCGCGAGTGTGCGTGTCTGTGCAGCGACACGCCGCGGGACTGGGCATTCGGGGCACGCTCGCTGCCCACAAGGGTGACTTTTCCGCTACGCGCCCACCCTGCACGATGCGGAGAATGAATGCTGAGCTTGTTGCACTTTTCGACAAGCAGGGTGGGGTGGCCACGACCGGGCAGATTCTGGCGGTTGTGAGTCGGCGGCACCTTGAGACCTTGCTGGAATGCACTGCCGTGGAGCGCATCTGGCGAGGGGTCTACAGCCGCGGTGTTGCGGATCCGGCCACGAGACTCAAGGGTCTTGACTTGGCATGCGGTGAGGTGGTGGCGATCTGCCTTGCGACCGCCGCCCGCGTCTACGGCTTCGGCACCGAGGCCAACACCGACTTGCATGTGCTGAATCCAACCGGACACCAACTGCGGCCCGCCGAGGGTCTGATCGTGCACCGCCGCGACGGCGCGCCGATGATCATGGTTTCCGGTCGGCCGGCCACGGCGCCGGCCTGGACGGCCATCGAGGTGGCTCGCACGCTTCGCCGTCCGCGGGCACTCGCCGTGCTCGATGCCGCTCCGTTCAGGGTGCTGCGCTTCGGCCGAGTTGACTCGTGCCGCGCTCGCGCAGCAGGGCCGCCGTGGCATCGTGAAGGTGCGTGAACTCCTTCCGCTCGCCGATGCCAGGGCCGAGTCGCCGATGGAGAGCGAGTGTCGCCTGGTGATGATCGACGGCGGACTGCCCAGGCCGGTTCTGCAGCATGAGGTCGTCGACGCCAGGGGCAGGCTGCGCAGGCTCGACTTTGCCTGGCCGAAGCACAAAGTCGCTGCCGAGTATGACAGCGACGAATGGCACGCCGGCGCCGAAGCGCTGCGACACGACCGCAACGAGCTGGCCGCGCTGCAAGACCTCGGTTGGACCGTCGTGCCGGTGATCGCCGACGATGTGCGACGTCGGCCGCAGGCGCTGGTCGCGCGGATCCGCGCCCATCTAGATCGCACAGCCGCTGTGTGATTGTGCGCGAAGTGCACGCTTCAGCGGCGCGTCGCTATGCCGACACGCACGCTCGCGACAGAAGGTGGCGGCTAGCCGCCGTGGCCCGGACCGATGTTGCGTGACGGGCGGGTGCGGATGTCGTGCACGTACTCCGGCGGCGCGCCGGCTATCTCGGCGGCGTCGGCCATCACCCCGAGGTAGCGGGCCGAGGGCAGCCCGCCCTCCCACGCGTCCACGACGTACAGCCAGGCCAGCACGGGATCGGTTGTGGTGTCCGAGGATTCGCGGTCGATGCGGCAGCGGATCTTCTTGTGGAAGCCCAGCTCGGAGCCTTCCCAGCGGTCCAGGGTCTCCTCGTCGGCGGGTGTCATGTCGTAGAGCACGACGAAGACGCTGGAATCGGGGTCCTCGACCAGGGTGGCCAGCGCGCCCTCCCAACCGATGTCCTCACCGGCGAAGGTCAGCCGCCAGCCGTGCAGCCAGCCGGTTCCGGCCATCGGCGAATGCGGTGCGCGCTCCAGCATCTGCTCCGGATGCATGTTGGATCCGTAGGCGGCGTAGATCGGCACGGAGCAAAGCCTAGAGGTTCGACGACGGGAGGGCGCAGCGACTCGGGTGATTGGATCCGGCGGGCAGGAGCGCAGCGACCCGGGGTCTAGTGTGGCTCCCGTGGTGACGCGGATCGTGATCATCGGCGGGGGACCCGCGGGCTACGAGGCCGCGCTCGTCGCCGCCGGCCGCGGCAGGGACGTCACCGAGGTCACCGTGGTGGACTCCGACGGCATCGGCGGGGCGTGCGTGCTGTTCGACTGTGTGCCGTCCAAGACGTTCATCGCCTCCACCGGCGTGCGCACCGAACTGCGGCGCGCCTCCGGGCTGGGCTTCGACATCGGCATCGAAGACGCCAAGATCTCGCTGCCGCAGATCAACAACCGGGTCAAGACGCTGGCCCGCTCGCAGTCCGCCGACATCGGCAGCCAGCTGCTGCGCGAGAAGGTCAACGTGGTGGCGGGCCGCGGTGAGCTGATCGACAGCGTGCCCGGCATGGCCCACCACCGGGTGCGGGTCACCACCCACGACGGCCGCGAGGGCGTGCTGAAGGCCGACGTGGTGCTGATCGCCACCGGGGCCAGCCCCCGGGTGCTGCCCAATGCGGTGCCCGACGGCGAGCGGATCCTGACCTGGCGCCAGCTCTACGACCTCACCGACCTGCCCGAGCACCTGGTGATCGTCGGCTCCGGCGTGACCGGCGCGGAGTTCTGCAACGCCTACACCGAACTCGGTGTCAACGTGACCGTGGTGGCCAGCCGCGACCAGATCCTGCCGCACGAGGACAGCGACGCCGCCGCCGTGCTGGAGGAGGTGTTCTCCGAGCGCGGGGTGACCCTGGTCAAGAACGCCCGCGCCGACTCCGTGGTCCGCACCGGCTCGGGAGCATCGGCCGGGGTCCGGGTGACGATGGCCGACGGGCGCACCGTCGAGGGCAGCCACGCCCTGATGACCGTCGGCTCGGTGCCCAACACCAGCGGGCTGGGGCTCGAACGGGTCGGCGTCGAACTCGGCCCCGGCAACTACATTCCGGTGGACCGGGTCTCGCGCACCTCGGCGGCGGGCATCTACGCCGCCGGCGACTGCACCGGCCTGCTGCCGCTGGCCTCGGTCGCGGCCATGCAGGGCCGCATCGCGATGTACCACGCCCTCGGCGAGGGGGTGGCGCCGATCCGGCTGCGCACCGTCGCCTCCGCCACGTTCACCCGCCCCGAGATCGCGGCCGTCGGCGTGCCGCAGACCGCCATCGACGACGGCACCGTGCCCGCGCGCACCATCATGCTGCCGCTGACCACCAACGCTCGCGCGAAGATGTCGCTGCTGCGCCGCGGCTTCGTCAAGATCTTCTGCCGGCCGGCCTCCGGCATGGTGATCGGCGGCGTCGTGGTGGCCCCGATCGCCTCCGAGCTGATCCTGCCGATCGCGCTGGCCGTGCAGACCCGGGCGTCGGTGACCGAACTGGCGCAGACCCTCTCGGTCTACCCGTCGTTGTCCGGATCGGTCGTCGAGGCCGCCCGCCGCCTGATGGCCCACGACGATCTCGACTAGCCTGGGTCTCTACCGACGAGTAACCCTCAGGAGTGGTGGCAGTGAGCGACCCGATCCGCGGAGCGGGCAACGGCCAGACCTTTCTCGGACCGGCGCAGCGCGCCGCGGCCTGGGAGCGGCTGGGCAGCGAGCAGTTCGACGTCGTGGTCATCGGCGGCGGTGTGGTGGGCGCCGGATGTGCGCTCGACGCCGCCACCCGCGGGCTCAAGGTGGCGCTGGTGGAGGCGCGTGACTTCGCGTCGGGAACCTCCAGCCGCAGCTCGAAGATGTTCCACGGCGGCCTGCGCTACCTCGAGCAGCTGGAGTTCGGCCTGGTGCGCGAGGCGCTGCACGAACGCGAACTGTCGCTGACCACGCTGGCGCCGCACCTGGTCAAGCCGCTGCCGTTCCTGTTCCCGCTGACCAAGCGGGTCTGGGAGCGGCCGTACATCGCGGCGGGGATCTTCCTCTACGACCAGCTGGGTGGCGCGAAATCCGTTCCGCCGCAACGGCATCTGACGAAGTCGGGTGCGTTGCGGCTGGCGCCCGGCCTCAAGCGCAGTTCGCTGATCGGCGGCATCCGCTACTACGACACCGTGGTCGACGACGCCCGGCACACCATGATGGTCGCGCGCACCGCGGCCCACTACGGCGCGGTCGTGCGGACCTCCACCCAGGTGGTGTCGCTGCTGCGCGAGGGCGACCGGGTGGTCGGCGTGGCGATCCGCGACTCCGAGGACGGTGCGGTCACCGAGGTGCACGGCCACGTCGTGATCAACGCGACCGGGGTCTGGACCGACGAGATCCAGGCGCTGTCGCGCGAACGGGGCCGGTTCCGGGTGCGCGCCTCCAAGGGGGTGCACATCGTGGTGCCCCGGGACCGGATCGTCAGCGAGGTCGCCATCATCCTGCGCACCGAGAAGTCGGTGCTGTTCGTGATCCCGTGGGGCACGCACTGGATCATCGGCACCACCGATACCGACTGGAACCTGGACCTGGCCCACCCCGCGGCCACCAAGGTCGACATCGACTACATCCTCAACACGGTCAACACCGTGCTGGCCACCCCGTTGACCCACGACGACATCGACGGCGTGTACGCCGGGCTGCGGCCGTTGCTCGCCGGCGAGAGCGAGGAGACCTCGAAGCTGTCCCGCGAGCACGCGGTCGCGGTGCCCTCGCCGGGCCTGGTGGCGATCGCGGGCGGCAAGTACACCACCTACCGGGTGATGGCCGCGGACGCCGTCGACGCGGCCGCGGAGTCCATCCCCACCCGGGTGGCGCCGTCGATCACCGAGAAGGTGCCGCTGATGGGCGCCGACGGCTACTTCGCGCTGGTCAACCAGACCCAGAGCGTCGGGGCCCGCTACGACCTGCACCCCTACCGGGTGCGCCACCTGCTCGACCGCTACGGCTCGCTGATCGACGAGGTGTTGCAGCTGGCGGTCGACCGCCCCGAGCTGCTCGAGCCGATCACCGAGGCGCCGGTGTATCTCAGGGTCGAGGCCGCCTACGCCGCCGCGGCCGAGGGCGCGCTGCACCTGGAGGACATCCTGTCCCGGCGGATGCGGATCTCGATCGAGTACCCGCACCGCGGGGTCGACTGTGCCCGCGAGGTGGCCGAGACCGTCGCGCCGATCCTGAACTGGAGCCCGGCCGACGTCGACCGCGAGGTGGCGACCTACCTGGCCCGGGTGGAGGCCGAGGTGCTGTCCCAGACCCAGCCCGACGACGCGTCGGCCGATGCGTTGCGGGCGGCCGCCCCGGAGGCCCGCGCCGAGATCCTCGAACCGGTGCCGCTCGTTTGAGGCCGCCGCCCCTCCCGCCGAGGGACGGCCTCGGCCCGGCCCGGGTGCGCCTGCGCGGCGGTGCGGTCCTGGTCGAGCTCGCCGACCGGTTCGGCGAGGCCGCCGCGGCCAGGGTGCTGGCCGGTGAGGTGGTCGACGCCGGCGGCGTCGTGATCACCGCGGCCACCGTGTTGCCGCCCGGGAGCCACGTCTACCTGTATCGGGAGCTGCCCGACGAGGTGGTGGTGCCCTACCCCGTCCCGGTGCTGCACCGCGACGAGAACATCGTCGTGGTGGACAAGCCGCACTTCCTGGCGACCATGCCGCGCGGCGGGCACGTCGCCCAGACCGCGCTGGTGCGGCTGCGCCGGGAACTCGAGCTGCCCGAGCTCAGCCCGGCGCACCGCCTGGACCGGCTGACCGCGGGCGTGCTGCTGTTCACCACGCGCCGCGAGGTGCGCGGCGCCTACCAGACGATGTTCGCGCGCGGGCTGACCCGCAAGACCTACCTGGCGCGCTCCTCGGCGACACCCGACGTCGATCTGCCCACCGTGGTTCGGAGCCGGATCATCAAGCGGCGCAGCCAGTTACAGGCCTTCGAAGAACCGGGCGAGCCGAATGCCGAAACACTGGTGGAGGCGCTCGGCGACGGCGTCTACCGGCTCACCCCCCACACCGGGCGCACCCACCAATTGCGGGTACACATGGCCGCACTGGGCCTGCCCATCGACAACGACCCGCTGTACCCCGACGTGATCGACGTCGCCGCGGACGACTTCACCGCTCCATTGCGACTGGTGGCCCACCGGTTGGAATTCGACGACCCGCTCACCGGCGAATCGCGTAGCTTCGTCTCGAGTCGCGGCCTCGCCGACGATCCGCACTGACCGACCAGGAGACCTGATGTCCAACCCCGTCGACGACCGTCCCGTCAACCTGCAGGCGTTCGACAACCTGCCCCCCGACGCCCCGGTGGTGATGATCAACCTGCTGAAGTTCCACCCCGGTGAGGGACTCGCGCACTACCTGACCTACTCGCGTGAGGTCCAACCGCACCTGGACCGGGTGGGCGGCAAGGTCCGCTACGCCGGCGCCAACCCGCACAACGTCATCGGCGACGGGGCGCGGCCGTGGTGGGACGCCATCCTGGTGGTGGAGTATCCGTCGCCCCAGGCGTTCGTCGACATGGTGCGCGACCCGGCGTATCAGAAGGTGCACGAGCATCGGGCCGCCGCACTCGAGCAGGGTGACCTGGTCGCGACGTCGCAGTGGCTCGCCGGCTGAGCGGCGCCGGGTACCGCTGGGGTATCTATGCCCTTCGGCTGTGACTTAAGGCCCCTAGCCGCACACAGTGATCTGGGTCACGATGCTGGCATGGATGACGACCACGAACTGATCCTGATCGCCGCGTACCGCAACCTCGACTCCGCCAAGACCGACTTCCGCGAGCTCGAGAAGCGGGTCAAGCACGGGCTCGAGGTGAAGGCGGCGGCCCTCGTCACCAAGGACGCCGACGGCCAGCCGCACGTCGTGGAGGCGCACAACAAGCACGGCCGGGTGGCGGCGGGGATGGGTGCCGGGTTGGGCCTGATGTTCGGCCTGTTCGTGCCGCCCTTCGGCCTCGCGGTGCTGGTCGGCGGGGCGGCGGGGGCGTTGGTTGCCTCGTTCGCCGATCACGAGGTGCGCACCGGCCTCAAGCGTGAGGTCGGTGAGGCCTTGCAGGCGGGCACCGGCGTGGTGATCTGCCTGGTCTACCCCAACGGCCGGGGACCGATGGAGTCCACGCTGTACCGGGCCGACGACTTCCGGGCGGTCCGGATGGACCGCACGTCGATCGAGAGCCTCGACGCGCTGGTGGCCGAGGAGATGGCGAAGATCGCGCCGTCGCCCTCGGAGCCGGCTAGCGCTGGCACGACGGACACCAGTACGTAACCCGCTCCCCGGTCGCGTCGGAGGACTCCGCACGCCGGATCGGGGTGCCGCAGCGCCGGCAGGGCCGGCCGGCGCGACCGTACACCCACAGTTCCTCACCCGGCCTGCGGTTGCCGGTCGTCGTGCGGTTGGTCCGTAACCGGTTGGCCCACAACATCTCTCGCGTGCGGGTCATGACGCGCAGGGGGTCGGGCAGGGTGCTGACCGCGCTGGTGGGCAGTCGGCCGAACACGAAACAAAGCTCGTTGCAGTACACGTTGCCCACCCCCGCCAGCACCCGCTGATCCAGCAGCGCGGCGGCGATCGGGCGGGCCGGGTCGGCGGCCAGGTTCGCCGCGGCACGGTGCGGATCCCAGTCGTCGCCGAGTAGATCCGGCCCGAGGTGGGCGACCGCGTCCTGGTCGTGCGCGCGGTCGAGCACCTCGAGCACGCCGAGATCGACTCCGGCGGCCCGGACGTCGCCGGTCTCCAGGATGATCCGGACCGTGTGGTCGGCCCGCGCGGGTCTGCCGCCGCGGGTGACCCGCCAGCTGCCGTCCATCTTCAGATGCGAGTGGATGCTGGCGTCGCCGACGCGGATGAACAGGTGCTTGCCCCGGCTGAGCACCTCGTCGACGACCCGACCGGAAAGGTCGACCGTGGCGTAGCGCGGCACGCGGATGTCGCAGCGGGTGAGCGTGGTGCCCACCAGGGCCTCGCGCAGGGTGGCCGCGGTGCGGAAGACGGTGTCGCCTTCGGGCATCAGGCCAGCCTAATGAGGGCCTTTCGTCACTAGGGCTCACCGGCGGTCCGCCGTACTTTGAATTCGTGCAGGTTCGAGCCCAGGTCACCAAGCAGAGGATCGTCGACGCCGCGGTCGACGTCTTCGACGAGATCGGCTTCGGCAGCGTCGACCTGAACGACATCGTCGATCGCGCCGATGTGACCAAGGGTGCGTTCTATTACCACTTCGCCACCAAGGAGGCGGTGGCCGCGGCCATCATCGAGGCGGCCGAGGTTGAGTTCACCGATGCGATGCTCGGCATCCTCTCGGCACCGCCGGCGGTGGAGAACCTGATCCGCTCGACGTTCGTCGCGGTGGCCCTGCACGAACGTGATCGCCTCAATCGGGTGGCCGACCAGCTGCGGCAGTCGTTGGCCCAGGTCAGCGCCGCTGGCGCGGCGACGTACCGACGCCGCCAGGACGTGGTGTTCGACGTGCTCACCGGCGCGGTCAGCCGGGGTATCGCCGAGGGCGACCTGCGCGGCGACATCGACGCCGACAAGGTCGCCCGCACGCTGTGGTCGTTCACCATCGGCAACCGGATCCTGTCCGTCGCGCTGGATCAGGACATCTTCGCCGGGCTGGCCAGCGTCTGGGAGCTGCTGCTGCGGGCGATCGCCACCCCGGAGTCCGAACCCTACTTCCAGCAGTTCGCGGCCCGGATGGCGCAGCAGCACTCGAGCCGCCGAGAGCTGAGCGGCTAGCGGATCCGCAGCCCGCGCGGCGTGCGGACGAAGCCCGCGTCGATCAGGGCATCGGCGGTGGCCCGCCGGTCGCCGTGCGCCGCGGCCTCCAGCACCGGCACACCGTCGAGCTTCTCGACGAGGATGCCGCCCACCCGCCCGGCGCCGACCAGCCCGGCCAGCGCGCCGGCCGCGGCCCGCTGTGCCTCGGGGTCGACGCTGAAGTTCAGCAGCGAGCGGCCGCCGCGCTCGGAGAACCAGACCAGCTCGCCGTCGACCAGCACCACCAGCGCCCCCGCCTTGCGGCCGGGCCGGTGGCCGGCATCGGCGTCCGGTCGGGTGGGCCAGGGCAGCGCCGCGCCGTACGGGTTGGCCGGATCGGCGGCCGCCAGCACTACCGCGGAGTAGTCCGGCCGCTCGGGGTCGACCCCGTCGAGATAGGTGCGCAGCCGGTCGACGGTGGACGCGACGGCGAACTGGGCGCCGCCCAGCGACTCGACGAAATAGCCGCGCTGGCAGCGACCGGCCTCCTCGAATCCGGTCAGCACCTTGTACAGGGTGGCGAAACCGCCGGGCACCCCCTCGGCTGCCACCGCGCCCTTGGTCAGCACACCGTGGCGGTTCAGCAGCAGTTCGGCGCTGAAGTGGGCCCGCAGAGTCGAATCGGGTTCCGGCGCGGGCAGTGCCGACCACCGGCCGGCCACCGTCGGGTCCGCGGGCCGGGCCTGCGCGTGGGCCACCGAGTACCGGCTGAGCCGCGGGGCGCGGCGCTGCCGGTGCGCGGGAGCGGCGGGCCGCCGCGCCCCGGGACGACGCCCGCCGGCCAGCAGCGCGCGCACCGGGGCGAAGGTGTCGCCGGTGACCCAGCCGGCCCAGATCAGTTCCCACAGCGCGGCTTTCACGGTGTCGTCGGCGCCGTCGGCCAGCTGGCGGAAGAAGAACGCGCCGCGGGCGTCACCGGGGTGACCGAGCACGTCGAGGATGGCCCGGTGGGTGTCGGTGAACTCGATCTGGGCCGGCGGCGCCAGCGTCAGCGGCGCGGTGTCGGCGTGGTGGAACGCGATCCAGCCGTCGCTGCCGGAGATCGACCCGGCCCCCGACCAGGTGACCTCGCCGGAGGCCAGCAGCTCGTCGAGCATCGCGGGCTGGTAGTCGGCCACCCGCATCCCGAAAACCAGTGGCTCGACCGCCGACGCCGGCACCGGTACCCCGGCGAGCTGGTCGATGACCGCGGCCAGTCCGTCCACCCCGGTGCCCGCGGAGCTGCCGATCTGCTGCCAGGCCGGCAGGAAACGGGCGTAGGCCGCGGTGCTGACCGGCTCCACCTGCGCGCGCAGCGCGGCCAGTGAGCGGCGCCGCAGGATGCGCAGCACCTCGGCGTCGCACCACTGCTCACCACCCTCGGGCAGGTCGACGAACTCGCCGCGCACCAGCCTGCCGTCGACCGCGAGGCGGCCCAGCACGTCACCGGCCACCCTCAGCCCGAGCCCGAATCGGGCGGCGGCCTGAGCGGTCGTGAACGGCCCGCGGGTGCGCGCATAGCGGCCCAGCAGCTCGCCCAGGGGGTCGGGCACCGCCTCGGTGAACCCGGCGGGCACCCCGACCGGAACGGCGACCCCGACGGCGTCGCGCAACCGGCCGATGTCCTCGATGCCCACCCACCACGACTGGCCCGCATACGACACCGGCAGAACGCGTTTGGCGGCGTGCAGACCGTCCAGCCAGCCACCCACATCCGCCGCGGTGCAGCGCTGCGCGATCTCCTCCTCGGTCAGTGGCCCCAGCAGCCGCAGCAGGTCGGCGACCCCCTCGGCGTCGCGGGCCCGGCGGTCCTCGGACAGGTGCTGCAGCTGGCGGGCGGTGGCGGCGATCACCTCCGTGTCGAGCAGTTCGCGCAGCTCGACCCGCCCCAGCAGCTCGGCCAGCAGCGTGCTGTCCAGGGAGAGCGCCGCGGCGCGGCGTTCGGCCAGCGGGCTGTCGCCCTCGTACATGAACGCCCCGACGTAGCCGAACAGCAGCGAGGCCGCGAACGGCGACGGCGTCTGCGTCTCGACCTCGAGCACCCGCACCCGGCGCTGCGCGATGCGCGCCATCAACTCGGTCAGCGTCGGGACGTCGTAGACGTCCTGCAGGCACTCCCGCACGGTCTCCAGCACGATCGGGAAATCCGGATACCTGCGGGCCACGTCGAGCAGTTGCGAGGCGCGCTGACGTTGGTGCCACAGCGGGGAGCGCTTGCCCGGATGGCGGCGGGGCAGCAGCAGGGCGCGCGCCGCGCACTCGCGGAACCGGGAGGCGAACAACGCCGACCCGCCGACCTCGCCGGTGACCAGTGGCTCGATCTCGTCGGGGGCGAACACGAACAGCTCGGCGCCGGGTGGACTGTCTTCGGTGTCGGGTAACCGCACCACGATGCCGTCGTCGGAGGCGGTGGGCTTCTCGTCGATGCCGTAACGCTCCAGCAGCCGGCGGCTCACCGCCAGCGCCAGCGGGCCGTGCACCTTCAGCCCGTACGGCGAGTGCAGCACCACCCGCCAGTCGCCCAGCTCGTCGCGGAAGCGCTCGACCAGCAGCGTGGTGTCGCTGGGCACGATCTTGGTGGCGGTGCGCTGGTCGTCGATCAGCTGCCACAGGTTGTCGACGGCGTAGTCCGCGAAACCCAGTTCCGCACAGCGCTTTTCGAAGGCATCTCGGTCCATCCCGGCCAGTTCGCCGGTGAACCTGCCCACGGCCTGGCCCAGTTCGGCCGGGCGTCCCGCGTCGTCGCCGCGCCAGAACGGCAGCCGCGCCGGTTGCCCGGGAGCCGGGACGACCAGCACCCGGTCGTGGGTGATCTCGGTGATACGCCAACTGGTCGCGCCCAGGGAGATGACATCGCCGGGCCGCGACTCGTAGACCATCTCCTCGTCGAGTTCGCCTACCCGCGAGGGCTTTTCGGACTCGCTGGCCAGGTACACGGTGAACATCCCGCGGTCGGGGATGGCGCCGCCGGAGGTGACGGCCAGCCGCTGCGCGCCCGGGCGGGCGGTCAGCGTGCCGGTGTCCCGGTCGTAGACCAGTCGGGGCCGCAGTTCGGCGAAATCGGTGGACGGGTACTTGCCGGACAGCAGATCCAGGGTGGCCTCGAACGCGCTGCGCGGCAGCGTGGCGAACGGCGCGCTGCGGCGGACCACGTCGAACCAGACGTCGGCGCTGAGCGGCTCCAGCGCACATGCGGCCACCGTGTGCTGGGCCAGCACGTCGAGCGGGTTGGCGGGCACCCGCATGGTCTCGATCTGGCCGGCCAGCATGCGCTGCACACTGACTGCGCAGCCGATGAGGTCGGTGCGGTGTTTGGGGAACAACACGCCGCGGGAGATCTCGCCCACCTGGTGGCCGGCGCGGCCGATGCGCTGCAGGCCGCTGGCCACCGACGGCGGGGCCTCCACCTGGATCACCAGATCGACGGCCCCCATGTCGATGCCGAGCTCCAGGCTGGAGGTCGCTACGACGGCCTTGAGCCGCCCGCTCTTGAGGTCGTCCTCCACCGCGGCGCGTTGCTCCTTGGACACCGAACCGTGATGCGCGCGGGCCAGCAGCGGTTCGGCGCCGTAGGTCTGGCCGCTGGCCATGACGTGGGCGGGCGGGCCGCCGGGCACGGACCGGTTGGGCGGGGAGGCCAGCTCGATACCGGCGCGTTCGGCGTGAATCTCGTTGATCCTGGCGGTCAGTCGCTCGGCCAGCCGCCGGGAGTTGGCAAACACGATGGTCGAGTTGTGCGCCTCGATCAGGTCGACGATGCGCGCCTCGACATCCGGCCAGATCGAGTTGTTCTCCAGGTTCGCCATGTCCGGCACCGGCACCTGCACGGTGAGCTCGAACGTCTTGGCCGCCGGCGGGGCCACGATCGTCGTCGGTCGTGACCCGGATAGAAACCGCGCGACCTCCTCGGGCGGGCGCACCGTCGCCGACAGGCCGATCCGCTGCGCCGGGGTCTCCAGCAGCGCGTCGAGGCGTTCCAGCGACACCGCCAGGTGCGCCCCGCGCTTGGTGCTCGCGACGGCGTGCACCTCGTCGACGATCACCGTCTGCACTCCGGCCAGGGTTTCCCGGGCGGCCGAGGTGAGCATCAAGAACAACGACTCGGGTGTGGTGATCAGGATGTCCGGCGGCCGGGTGATGAGTTCGCGGCGCTGCGCCGGGGGAGTGTCACCCGAGCGGACGCCGACGCTGATCTGCGGCACCGGCAGGCCGTCGCGTTCGGCGATGCGGGTGATGCCGGTCAGCGGGGTGCGCAGGTTGCGTTCGACGTCGACGGCCAGGGCCTTGAGCGGCGAGACGTACAGCACCCGGGTGCCTCTTGTCTCCGGCTTCTCATGCGCCAACCGGTCGATCGCCCACAGGAACGCCGCCAGCGTCTTGCCCGACCCGGTCGGGGCGATCACCAGGGTGTTGTCGCCGTTGGCGATGGCTGACCAGGCCTGGGCCTGCGCTGGGGTCGGCTGCACGAAGGTGCCCGCGAACCAGCTCCGGGTCAGCGGACTGAACCGGTCCAACGCCTGGGGGGAGCTCACCCGTCCAGACTGCCAGGCGGCACCGACACTCAGTCGATCGAGGCGTAATCCACCCACAGGTGCCGGGGCCCGCGGAACACCTGGTTGTGCCGGTACGGCGGCGGGTCGACCACCAGCCGGGGGGAGCGCACCCGGCGCAGGAAGACCTCCAGGGCGATGTTGATCTCCAGGCGGGCCAGCGGGCCGCCGAAGCAGGTGTGGATGCCGCTGCCGAAGCCGAGGTGCTCGTTGTCGGTGCGCATCGGGTCGAACCGGTCCGGGTTCTCGAACTGGCGCGGGTCGCGGTTGGCGGCCGCCCATACCAGGAAGACCGCCGAGCCGGCCGGGATCCGGGTCCCGCCGATCTCGATGTCCGCGGTGGCCCAGCGGCTCGGGAAGAACTGCACCGCACCCTGCAGCCGCTGCACCTCCTCGACCGTGCGCGGGATCAGGTCGGGGTTGTCCCGGACCAGATCCCAGGAGCCCTGGTTGCGCAGCAGCGTCATGATGCAGTTGCTGAGGGTGTTCACCGTCGAGTCGTGCCCGGCGACCAGCAACAGCTGGGTGTTGGACTCCGCCTCCGCGATCGACACCGGGCCGTCGGGGCCGTCGTCGTGCAGCACCGCCGACAGCAGCCCGGGCCCCGGTTCGCGGGCTAAGCGGGCCACGAGATCGCGGACGTAGGCGTCCAATTCGCCCGCGCTGGCCACCGCCTTCGCCGCCGCCGCCCGGCCCGCCTCGGTGTCGGCCTCCGGCCCCAGATCGGCGCCCTGCAGGAAGTCGGTCACCCAGCCGTGGAACTTCGGTTCGTCTGCGATCGGCGCACCCATCACCCGGAAGATCACCGACACCGGGATCGGATAGGAGAAGTCCTCGACCACATCCATCCGGGTGCCACCGCGGGCTGCGACCTTGTCCAGCAGGGAATTGGCCAGGTCTTCGACCATGGCGCCCATGCTCGGGATCAGGTCCGGGGTGTGCGGCGGGCCGAAATGCCGCATGAACTGGCGGCGCATCCGGTCGTGCTCGGGCGGGTCGGAGACCAGCATGCTCAGATCGCGCCCCTGGGCGGCCTCCGTCGGTTCGAGGTGCACCTCCTTCTCGCCGAACATTCCCGACGGGCTGCGGCTGATGTCGGAGCTGATCCGTGGATCATGTGCCAGCGCAACGGCTTCCGGGTAGCCGGTGACCACGTAGGTCTTCTCCGACACCTTGGCCACCGGGGTCTTGCGCAGTTCCTCGTAGTACGGGTAGGGGTTGGGACGATTCTCGAACTTCATCGCCTCGGCCCAGGCGGTTGCGGCGTCCATGACGTGCGTCTCCTTAAGGGCGCGGCCGGAACTCGGCGCTGCGGTCGGTGGGGTCGTGTCCGGTGAGCACCACGTCCGGGTTGCCCGAGGGCTCCCGCGGGTCCGGGAAGCGCGCGGGCATCACCTCGGCGTCGGACGGGCGGTCGTAGCCGGGCGGCGGGGGTGGGAATGGCGCCGACTTCTCGATCAGCGAGGCGTAGTAGGGCAGCCACTTGCCGTGGTTGAAGGTGACCGCGCCGACGATGCGGCCGCGCTTGCCGTACGCGGCGGCGAAGCGCCGATCGCCGGGCGAGCCCTGGGTGAAGACTATCTCGTCGCCGTAGGAGCACACCCCGACGCTCTTGATGTTCACCCCGAACTGCCCCGACCAGAACGACGGCAGCGGCAGGTGCGGACGCCGGCCCACCTCGAGGTGCAGCATGTTGTTGGCCGCCACCCGGGCGCCGAAAACCGCGTTGTCCCAATGCTCCTGGGACAGGAACTCGTAGTCGTAGAGCACGTGCGGGGCGCGCGCGACGTCACCGGCGACGAAGATGTGGTCGGTCACCACACCGTTGATGTCGAAGGCCCGGCAGCCGGCGTCACAGGCCAGCCCCCATTGCCCGGCGGCCAGGCCGGCGCCGTCGAGCCACTCCACGTTACGGATCGAGCCGAGCGAGGCCACCACCACGTCGACCTCGAGGACGGTGCCATCGGAGAGATGGGCCCGACGGACGTGCCCCGCGTCGCCCTCGAGGCCCTGCACCGCGACTCCGGTGCGCAGGTCGACCCCGGCATCGCGCATCATGCCCGCGGCGATCTCACTGATCACCCCGCCCAGCGCACCCATCAGCGGGCCCTTGCCGCGCTCGGCCACCGTGACGGCCAGGTCCAGATCGCGGCACACCGAGGCGATCTCCGAGCCGACGAAGCCGGAGCCCACGACCAGGACCCGGTTCGGGCCGGCCCGCAACGCCGCGGCCAGGGCGGCGGCATCCTCCACGGTCCGTACCGTGAAAACACCCTGCAGCGCGCCCTCCTCGGGGTTGGGCCACGGCCGCGCCCGGGTGCCGGTGGCGATCAGCAGCCGGTCATACTCGACGTCCTCCCCGTTGCCGAGTTTGACGATGTGGTTGGCGCGGTCCAGGCCGACCGCGGCCACCCCGAGTTTCCAGTCGGCGTCCACCCGGCGTAGCCGCGGCAGCTTGGTGTGATCGGCGGGCACCCAGCCCTTGAGCACCTGTTTGGACAGCGGCGGACGGTCGTACGGTTCGTGCGGCTCGTCGCCGATGATGGTCAGGGAGCCTTCGAAGCCCTTGTCCCGCAACGCCTCCGCCGCGCGCAGGCCCGCCAGCGAGGCGCCGACGATGGCGATCCGGCCCTCGGCGCGGAACTTGGCGACGACCTCGTCGAGCCGGTAGGTCCCGTTCACAGGGTGTCCCGGTCCGCGGGCGGGTCCAGTTCCAGGATGATGGCCTGCACCGGGCAGGAGGCGACCGCGCGCAACACCTGCTGTCGTTGGGACTCGTCGGGGTTCGGGTCGTAGGCCAGTGCCTCTTCACCGACGAGCCGGAGCACCTCGGGAGCCAGGGGGACGCACTGCGCGTACCCCTGGCACTTGTTCAGATCGACGACCACGCGCATGAGCGCTGAGACTAATGCGAGTCGGTGGCCGTCCGCGGCGGTACGGCTACAGCACCCCGCGAATCAGGTTGTTGGTCGGGATTCCGCACCGATTGCGCAGGTCGAACACCGGCCCGCGGATGGCGTTGATCTCGTCCTGCACCTGCGGATTGGCCGCCAGATAGGCCTTCGTCTTTGCGAACGCATCGGCCTTCGGCAGGCCCTGCACGCTGCTGAAGAACGCGTTCACATCCGGATGGGTGAAGAAGTAGGCGCTCATGCCCGTGGCGACCTGACCCTCGACGGCGGTGATGTCGGCGGCGCCGCAGCCGGGGGCGGGATCGGCGGCGGCCGTCGCGGCGCCCGCGAGCAGGACGGCACCGGCGCCGAGGACTGCCGCCGCGGCACGGCGGGCGGCATGCGTAGCGGTTGACATGGGACTCCTGACGTTCGAGGCTGCAACGACTTACGTTGTCGTAAGTTCCCCGGTTACGATAACCCAGTCACCCCACGGACGAAGGGCACGTTGATGCAGAAGCGACACGCACTGGCCATGTTCGCGGCGACCGCCGGAGCCGTGGCGGCGCTGGCGACCGCCCCGCTCGCCGCGGCCGACGAGTACGGCGGCGGCGGTGCCGGTAACCCCCTGCTGCCCGGCTGCGAGACCATGGGCGGCAGCGCCGTCATCGGTGGCCAGGAGACCGACTGCGCCAGTCCGGGCAACTCCCAGTTGACCGCCACCCCGAACGACCTCGGCATCATGGGCGAGGAAGCCGACGAACCCATGTGGGGGATGTTCGGCTGGTAGGCGGGCGCCTGGCCTAGCCTCGATCCATGACCGAGGTTCGTCCCTACCGCATCGCGGTTCCCGACCCCGTCCTGACCGACCTGCGGGACCGGCTGACCCGGACCCGCTGGCCGGAGCGCGAGTGCGTCGACGACTGGAGCCAGGGCATCCCCCTGGCGTACACCCGCGAGCTGGCCGGCTACTGGGCCGACGAGTACGACTGGCGGGCCCGCGAGGCCGCCCTGAACCGGTTCGACCAGTTCGTCACCGAGATCGACGGGCTGGACATCCATTTCATCCACCAGCGCTCGTCGAACCCGAACGCGTTCCCGCTGATCATCACCCACGGCTGGCCCGGATCGATCGTGGAGTTCCACAAGGTGATCGAACCGCTGGCGGCCGACTTCCACGTGGTGTGCCCGTCGCTGCCCGGTTACGGATTCTCCGGTAAGCCCAGCCGCACGGGATGGTCGGTCGAGAAGGTCGCCGACGCCTGGGCGACGCTGATGGCCCGGCTCGGCTACGAGAGCTACGGTGCCCAGGGCGGCGACTGGGGCTCGGCCGTCACCGCCCAGATGGGCCGAAACGGCCGGGGCTGCAAGTCGATTCACATCAACATGCCGCTGGGCTTCCCGACGCCGGAGAGCGCACAGAACCCCACCGCCGAGGAGGCCGCGGCGATGGCGGCGATCGCCCACCATGTGCAGTGGGGGACCGGCTATTCCGAGGAGCAGGCCACCCGGCCGCAGACGCTCGGGTACGGCCTGACCGATTCCCCGGTGGGACAGCTGGCCTGGATCGTGGAGAAGTTCTGGGCCTGGACCGACTGCGACGGCCATCCCGAGAACGTGCTGACCCGCGACGAGATGCTCGACAACGTGATGCTGTACTGGGCCACCGCGTCGGCCACCTCATCGGCCCGGCTCTACTGGGAGAGCTTCAAGAAGATGCTCGAGGCCGGCCCGGTGCAGGCGCCGACCGGCGTGGCGGCGTTCCCCAAGGAGATCGTGCCGTCACCGCGGAGTTGGTGTGAGTCCCGCTACCACATCACGCACTGGACCGACATGCCTCGGGGCGGGCATTTCGCGGCGTTCGAACAGCCGGAACTGTTCGCCGACGATGTCCGCGCCTTCTTCGGCTAGGCGCATCGATCACTTCGCGGTAGAGCCCGCGCAACTGGTTCGCCCAGGCCGGCATGGCGTAGGTCTGCTCGGCCAGGGCCCGGGCCGCCCTGCCGTAACCGGCCGCCCGGACCGGGTCGCCCATCACCTCCAGCAGGGCCCCGGTGAGCGCCGGCACGTCGTGCAGTGGGACCAGGCGGCCGGTGACACCGTCCAGCACGATCTCGCGGGTACCGCCCGCGTCGGCCGCCACGATGGGCACGCCGCAGGCGGCGGCCTCGATGAGCGCGGTCGGCAGCGCCTCGTCGACGGACGCCGAGACCACCCCGTCAACGCCCTGCAGGATCTCGCACACGTCGGTGCGGCTGCCCAGGAACTGCACCGAGCGCGTGAGGCCGGCCTCGGCGACGGCCCTTTCGAGCTCGGCGCGGCACGGCCCGTCGCCGACCACCAGCAGGGTGGCGCCGGGATGCACGGCGGCGACCTCGGTCCAGGCCCGGATCAGATCGAGGTGGTTCTTCTTGGGCCGCAGGGCGGCGACGACGGCCCACACCGGGCGGTCGCTGCCTGCGGATCCGCGAGCCGGCGTGTAGCGCTCGACGTCGATGGCGTTGGGGATCACCCGCCAGGTGTCACGGGCGGGCCCGTGCCGCTCGGCGTACCGGTGGTAGAGGTGGTGCGAGACGAGCACCAGCCGCCCGAGCCGGGACGGGATGCGCACCGCGAGCCGTTCCTTGATGAACTCGCCGAAGGTCGCGTCATCCTGCGGGCTCACGTGCAGGGTGGTGACGACCGGCTTACCGGCCAGTCGCGCGGCCAGCGTCACGAGGATTGCGCAGTAGCCCAGATGCGCGTGTATGACGTCGGCCTGGGCGTGCCGCAGCGTCCGGACGAGCCGAACGAAGCCGGCCGGGTCCAGCAGCCGGCGTACCGACAGGAATCGGGGGCGCAGGCCGGCCGCGGCGAGCCGGTCAAGCATCGCGGTGCGGCCATCGTTCTCGGGTGCCAGACTGGCCACCGACAGCTCGAGTCCGGCCGGTCTGAACCGCCCCAGCTCGGCGATCAGGTTCTCGGCACCGCCGAAGTTGAAGGAGTCCAACACCATGAGTACGCGCGTCTCGGTCGGTGGCGCGGTTTCGCGAGTGACCGTCATTTGCGGCGAACTTCCTTGTTTTCGCTTGAACTACGGGAAGGGGATATTGTTACTTGCCAACGTAACAAACTTTCGGTTGGTTTTCACGCCGAGAAGAGTCCAGCAAACCTGTGGCACCTGAAGGAGCCATCGTGAAGGAGCTTGCGGCCCAGCTACTCTGCGCGGCCGGCCTGTCCAAATTGGGTCGCCGGCAAAACCGCCGCCGGCTCGCCATCCTGATGTTCCACGGTGTCGAGCCCGAGCCGCTGTCCCCGCCGTGCTGGCATGTGCTGGACGCCGCCACCCTGCGCCGCCAACTGGACTACGTCCGGCGCGTGTTCTCGGTGCTGCCACTGGAGGAGGCGCTGGATCGACTGCGGCGCGGCACCCTTCCCGATCACGCGGCGGTCATCACGTTCGACGACGGAACGCAGAACCTGCTGACACAGGCGGCGCCGATTCTGCGGGATCTGGGGCTGCCGGCGGCGGTCTTCCTGGCCACCGGGCCGATGGGCAGCGCCGAGACCCTGTGGCCCGACCGGCTGTGGCTGGCGTTCGCCCGAACCGAACTGCCCGAGGCGGATCTGACGGTTCTCGACCTCGGCCGCCACCCGCTCGGTGACGACGCACAGCGCGGCGCCGCCTATGCGGCCGCCGTGCACCGGCTCAAGGAACTTCCCGATGCCGAGCGCGCCGACCGGCTCGAGACCCTGCTGGCGGCGCTGGGGGCCGACGTGACGGAGCCGGGGCCGTTCCGGCTGCTCTCCTGGGATGAGGCCCACGAGCTGACCCGGGCCGCCGAGGTGGCCCTGTATCCGCACACCTCGACGCATCCGATCCTGTCGCGGTGTTCCGACGACAAGGTCGAGCGCGAGGTATCCGAGTCGTGCGCGATCCTGGAGCGTGAGACCGGTTGTGCACCTGTGATTTTCGCATACCCCAACGGCCGTGCGCAGGATTTCGACGACCGCGCGAAGGCGGCGCTGCGCCGCCGGGGAGTGCGTTGGGCGCTGTCGACGACGCACGGGTTCGCCGACGGGTCGTCGGATCCGCTGGCGTTGCCGCGCATCGGTATCGGCAGCGATCTGTCCCCGGCGCGCTTCCGCCTGCTGGTCTCGGGTGTATCGGGCTGACGCCGGCGATCGGCGATAATGCTGGACAAGATGGCCACGATCCTCGCCTACGGCGCACCGGCACTGGGCCACCTGCTGCCGGTGAGCTCGCTGCTGCGCGAGCTGGCCGGCCGCGGCCACGACATCCACCTGCGAACGATGGCGACGCAGGTGGACGCGGGCACCGCGATGGGCTTCCGGACCGCGGCCGTCGATCCCGCGATCGAGGCGATCCACAGCCGGGACTGGACGGCGCGCACCGTGTTCGGCGTGCTGCGAATGACGATCGACGTGCTGTGCCGGCGTGCCGAGTTCGAGGTGGGCGACCTGGCGGCCGCCATCGCGGAGGTACGGCCCGACGCACTAATCATCGACGCCAACTGCTGGGGTGCGATGTCGGCCGCCGACGCCGGAGACCTCCCGTGGGCGGTGTTCTCGCCGTTCACGCCGTTCCTGCGGTCACCCGGGCTGCCGCCGGTCGGCCCGGGCATGCGGCCGCGGACCGGACCGATCGGCGTGATCCGCGACCTCGGGGTGCGCTCGGTGGTCTCCGCCGTGATGGACCGGCCGATGTTGGGGCGCATCAACGCGATCCGGGCGAGGGTGGGCGCCCCGGCGGTCGGATCGGTGGACGAGTTCCTGCGTCGGGCGCCCATGATGCTCGTCGTCGGGGCCGAACCGTTCGAGTACCCCCATTCCGGCTGGGGCCCCCGGGTGCACCTGATCGGTGCGTGCACCGGCGATCCGCAGGCCGCGAAGGTTCCGGACTGGCTGGCGCGGATCGACGACCCGATCGTGCTCGTCACCACCTCGTCGATCCGGCAGGACGACGCCCGGCTGGGGCTCACCGCGCTGCGCGCGCTCGCCGATGAGCCGGTGCACGTGGTCGCGACGTTCCCGGCCGGCGTGCCCGACGGTGTGGAGGTGCCGCCGAATGCCACCGTGCGCCAGTTCGTTCCGCACGGTCCGGTGCTCGACCGGGCGGTGTGCGCGATCACCCACGGCGGCATGGGCGCCACCCTGCGGGCGCTGGACCGCTCGGTGCCGGTCTGCGTGGTGCCCTTCGGCCGCGACCAGCACGAGGTGGCGATGCGGGTGGCGGTGGCGCGCTGCGGAACCCGCCTGCCCGCGGCCAAACTCACCCCGCAACGGCTGCGCGCCGAGGTCTTCGAGGCCATGACGATGACCGACGGGGCACGCCGGGTGGCCGACGGCCTGGCCGCCACCGGTGGCGTGGCGCACGGGGCGGATCTGATCGAGCAGCAGCTATTGCCGAGCGAATCTGCGACGCTGAGCAGATGATCACCGAGGAACTGCGCCGGAGCCGGCTCGAGGTCATCACCGAACACATGGCCACCGAGGTGACCAAGGAGTTCGACCGCACGCTGGCGACGTTCAACGGCCACCCGCGCTACGAGATCGTGCCCACCGGGCAGGTTTTCGACGGTGACGACGAGGTGATGGGCTACTACCTGACCACCCGCACCGCGTTTCCCGACCAGCGGCACGAGAACGCGCGCTTCCACGTCACCGACGACGCGGTGATCGTGGAGTTCGACCTGCTGGGCACCAATCTCGGTGAGTTCTACGGCATGCCGCCCACCGGCAAGGCGTTCCGGGTGCCGGTCATCGCGGTGTTCTCGTTCTCCGGTGACAGGATCACCAACGAGCGGATCTACTTCGACGCCGCCACGCTGGTCAACCAGATCGGCCGCGGCGAGTTGCTAGCCGAAGTGCACGCCCTGGGCCAGCGGTAACTCCGAGGAGTAGTTCACCGTGTTGGTCGCCCGGCGCATGTAGGCCTTCCACGAGTCCGAGCCCGATTCGCGCCCGCCGCCGGTCTGCTTCTCGCCGCCGAACGCCCCGCCGATCTCCGCGCCCGACGTGCCGATGTTGACGTTGGCGATCCCGCAGTCCGAGCCGTCCGCGGCCAGGAACCGCTCCGCTTCGCGGACGTCGGTGGTGAAGATGGCCGACGAAAGACCCTGTGGCACAGCATTGTTCAATGCTATTGCCTCGTCGAGCGTCTCGTAGGTCAGCACGTAGAGGATCGGCGCGAACGTCTCGGTGTGCACGACGTCGGTCTGCGCGGGCATCCGCACCACCGCCGGTGCGACGTAGAAGGCCTCGGTGGCCCCCTCGCCGCCGATGTCGTGCCGTTCGCCGCCGATGACCTCGCCGCCGTCGGCGCGGGCCTGTTCCAGCGCGCCGACCATGTCGCGGTAGGCCGTCTCGTGGATCAGCGGGCCGACCAGCGTCCCCTCGGCGGCCGGGTCACCGATCGGTAAGGTGCGATAGGCGGCGACGATGCGCTGCACCAGCGCGTCGGCGACCGACGAGTGCACGATCAGCCGGCGCAGCGTGGTGCAGCGTTGGCCGGCGGTGCCGGCGGCCGAGAACACGATGCCGCGCACGGCCAGGTCGAGGTCGGCCGACGGCGTGACCACCGCGGCGTTGTTGCCGCCCAGCTCCAGCAGCACCCGGCCGAACCGCTCGGCCACCCGCGGGCCGACCTCCCGACCCATCCGCACCGACCCGGTGGCCGACACCAGCGCGACCCGCGGGTCGTCGACCAGCAGCTCGCCCACCTCGCGGCCGCCCAGCACAAGCCGGCTCACCGAGGCCGGCGCACCGACGTCGGAGGCGGCGCGTTCGATCAGCGCCTGGCAGGCGACCGCGGTCAGCGGGGTCAGCTCCGAGGGCTTCCACACCACGGTGTCGCCGCACACGAGCGCGACCGCGGAGTTCCACGCCCAGACGGCGACCGGGAAGTTGAACGCGGTGATGACGCCCACCACGCCCAGCGGGTGCCAGGTCTCCATCAGCCGGTGTCCGGGCCGCTCCGAGGCGATGGTGCGGCCGTACAGCTGGCGGGACAGCCCGACGGCGAAGTCGCAGATGTCGATCATCTCCTGGACCTCGCCGAGGGCCTCGGAGGTGATCTTGCCCGCCTCGATCGTGACCAGGTCGGCCAGATCGGCCTTGTGGACGCGCAGCAGCTCGCCGAGCCGGGCCACGAGTTGGCCGCGCACCGGGGCCGGGGTGCGGCGCCACTGTGAAAACGCCTGCGCCGCTTCGGTGATCGCGGCGGCGGTCTGCGCGGTGGTGGTCTCGGCGACGGTGAACAGGATCTCACCGGTCAGCGGCGTGCTCGCCTGCTGGCCGTGCACGCCCGGCTCGGCCAGCTCGACGCGTGCGCCGACGGCGTCGAGGGCGCGCCGGACCCGGTCCTGCAGTTCGGCGCGGGTGGGCAGGGCGGTGGCGGCGGCGGTGCTCATGCGGGCGGCTCCTGGGCGGTTGCTTCGTACAGTTCGTAGGGGTCGTGGATGTGATGGCCGATGGTGCCCGCCATCCAGTCCAGGGTGTAGCCGGACTCGTCGTCCAGTGTGGTCGCTTCGCTGTCGGTGTCGAGGTTGGAGCGGAAGATCCCCGCCGCCGAGGCGGGCAGGAAGTCCTCGTAGACCACGGGCGCTGCGGGGTCGCCGCCGTGGTAGTAGGCCAGCCCCTGGGCTGCCAACTCCTCGTCGGTGGCGGGAAAGAAGTCGTGCCACACCGCGGCCGGATCGGGCGCGGCCATCGCCGCGTCGTAGCGTTCGCGGCCCTTGACGGTCAGTGCCACGCCACGGGCCTCGACCTCGCCGAACCGCACCCGCAGGGTGCCCTCGGTGACCGAGCCGTCGGCCTCACGGAACCGGCGCGGCTCGGCGAGCGCGCGAAAGGACGTCTGCCGCAACAGGACATCGGGTCCGTCGGTGCGCGGGGGGCCCTGGATGGCGTCGATCATCTTGATCCCGCGTTCGGTCATCCGGCGGTACAGGTCGTCGATGTCGAGCACCCGGGGGGTCAGGTGGTTGATGTGCGTGGTCGGCACGCCGGCGATGTCGGCGGCCACCCCCGAGACCGCGGTCAGCTCGGCATACCAGGCGCGGTCGACGGGTTCGTGGGACAGCGCGAAGGCGCCCACCGCGTCGGCAACGAACCGCTCGGCCTGCTCGCGCGTACAGCCGCCCCGGGTGGCGATATCGCGCGCGGTGTCGATCAGGGCGGGGTCGAACAGGGTGCGGGACTGCAGGAAGCGGTCCACCCGCGCACGCAGATCGGTGTCGAAGAACCGGCTGTCGCGACTGGCCAGCATCGAGGTGAAGATCCGAAACGGGTTGCGGGCCAGCTCCGCGGCGTCGACCGGGCGGAACGCGGTGGACACCACCGGGACCGGTGAGGCCGCCTCGCGCAGGTCGTAGAAGCCGACCGGGTACATGCCGAACGCGGCGAACAGGTCTGCGACATCGGTCAATTCGCCCGGGGTGCCGACCCGGATCGCGCCGTGGCGCTCCGCGGTGACGCGGGCCAGCGAGCCCAGCCGCTCGGCGTGCGGGTGCGCCGCCACATAGTCGCGGTTCACCGCCTCGCTGACCTCGACCAGGGTGGTGTAGGCGGGCACCTCGGCGCCGTACATCGCCGAGAGCGCGGCGGCGAATCGGGCGCGCAGTTCCCAGATCTCGACTTGTGGCGCAGTCATCGCGCACCGCGGCTGGGATAGTGTGCGGCCATGGCCGACCCCGCGGAGCACCCACGCGATCTCGACGAGATCGACCGGAGGCTGGTGCACGAGCTCGTCGCCGACGGCCGGGCCACGCTGGCCCACCTGGCCGCCACCACTGGGCTGTCGGTGTCGGCGGTGCAGTCGCGGGTGCGCAGGCTGGAGTCGCGCGGGGTGGTGACCGGGTACACCGCGCGGGTGGACCCGGAGGCGTTCGGGCAGATGCTGTCGGCGTTCGTGGCGATCACCCCTCTCGATCCGTCGCAACCCGATGATGCGCCCACTCGCCTGGAACACATCGCCGAAATCGAGGCGTGCTACTCGGTGGCCGGCGAGGAGAGCTACATCCTGTTCGTGCGCGTCGAGTCGCCGCGGGACTTGGAAACGCTGCTGCAGCAGATCCGCACCGCCGCGAATGTGCGCACTCGAAGCACGATCATTCTAAACACATTTTACAGCGATCGCGTTTATGTGCCGGAATAGTTCCGGTCATATAGGCCCTAGGGGCTATATTTTCTAGCTACGGCCGCGTCTGGCGGGGGCTTTCTTCGCCGGCGCCTTCTTCGCGGCCTTCTTGACCGCTTTCTTCGCCGGCGCCTTCTTGGCCGGGGCTTTCTTCGCGGGCGGTGCGACGGCCTTGATCGGGGTGACGGGCGCGATCGGCGCCGCCCGGTGCTCCTCCTCGCGTTCCTCGAGCTCCGAGAAATGCCGGGCGACCAGCGCCGATCCCAGCCCCATGGCCAGCGCCACCGGCCAGTCGATCAGTTCCAGCACCGCCAGCCCGCCCAGCACGCCGTAGAACGCCAGCTGGTCGGGCGGGGGCACGTGCACGGTGCCGACCAGCGGCAACCGGACGGCGAAGCGCTGAGCCGCCGCGACCCGCCGGGAGGCCTCCCGCTGCGCCGACACCAGCGACCTGGTCATTGCGAACATGTTCGTGTCCTATTCACTTTCGCGACCCATTCAGGTTACGTGGCTTCGCTGTCCTGAAGTCGTGAACCAAGCTCTGCGCATCAGCGGGCCCGACGCCCTCGTCATGGTCGGTGTCCGGCTGCTGACGCCCCCGGTCCGAGAGATCTACGCCCTGCTGGTCCAGGCCGGCATCGTCGTCGTCGACGACTGACCCGACGAGTTCGTAGAGCTTCGAACCCACCCGCTCGAGCACCGCGGGCGCCAACGCCGACAGCGAAGCGGCGATCGCGGTGGCCAGGAAGGCCTGACCCCAGCCGAGCGGATCCACCGGGGTGCAGCCGAAGATCTGGCTCAGCCCCGGCGTGCTGATCACCCCGGCCAACACCAGGAACGATCCCGCCGCCGTCGAAACCACCAGTGGCCCATGGGAATCCGCCAGGGTCTGGGCCAGCTGGGTGGACACCAGGCCGATCAGCGCGATCGTCGCCGCCCGGCGCTGGGTTCCGGTCAGCCGGCCCATCAGCCAGGCCAGCGTCGCGCCGGTGGTGGTGGCCGTGCCGCGGATCGCTATCGCGCGCCACATCGCCGACTCGTCACGGTCCAGTGCCTCGGTGCCGTCCTGGTTGCTGACCGCCAGCGCGGCGGCGGGCAGCGCATCGGTGAGCATGTTGACCAGCAGCATCTGCCGGGCGTTGAGCACCGAACGCCCGGTCGCCAGGCTGGTGATCAGCGCGAACGCCACCTCGCCGGCGTTGCCGCCGAGCAGCATCGAGACCGCCGACTGCACCCGGCGCCACAACTGCTCACCCTCGTCGAGGGCGTCGATCAGGGCCTCGATCCGGCCGTCGAGCAGCATCACGTCCGCGGCGGTGCGGGCCGGGTCGCTGCCCGGGGCGGCCACGCCGATGCCGACGCTGGCCGCCCGGATCGCCGCCGCGTCGTTGGCGCCGTCGCCGACCATGGCGGTCACCAGCCCGATGCGCTCCAGGGTCTGCACCACGTCGACCTTGTGTTCCGGTGACATCCGGGCGAACACCAGCCGCTCGACCACGGCCGCCTCGCGTTCGTCGATCGACATCGACTCCCATTCGCCGCCGGTGATCACCTGTTCCTCGGTGACCGCCAGACCCAGGTCGTTGGCGATGACGGCGGCGGTCACCGGATGGTCGCCGGTGATCAGCCGCACCCCGATGCCCCGGTTGTCCAGTTCGGCGAGCAGCGGGGCGGCGGCATCGCGCGGGGTGTCGGCCAGGCCGAGGAGACCGATCGGGTTCAGCCCGGTGCCGCACAACCGCTCCATCGCGGCCGGGTCGGCCGCCGCCTCGGCCGCCTGGCGGGCGGTCAGCGTGCGCTCGGCGACCGCCAGCACCCGCAGCCCCTTGGCGGCCAGCCGCGCGACCGCCGGTGCCAGCCGGTCGCGGTTGCCGTTCAGCGCCGCCGAGAGCACCTCGGGTGCGCCCTTGATCATCAGCCGGTCGCCGACCAGCGCGGCGGCGAACGGCCGTCCGGACTGGAACGGCAGGTAGGCGTCGCGCTGCGGGGCGTCGGCGTCGCCGGCGGCGCGGCGGATCGCGTCGTCGGTGGCATGGTCGGCCCGGCCGTTGCGGGCGAACACCGTGGCGAGCGCGGCCGTGACGACGTCGTCGCGGCGCCGGCCGCGGATCGGCTGCACCTGTTTAACCTGAAGCCGGTTCTCGGACAGCGTTCCGGTCTTGTCGAAGCACACGACGTTGAGCCGGGCCAGCGCCTCCACCGAGTTGGCGTTGCGGATCAGCACGTGCTCGCCGGACAGTCGCCGGGCCGCCGAGAGTTGGGCCAGCGTGGCCACCAGCGGCAGGCCCTCGGGGACCGCCGCCACCGTCAGGGCCACCGCGCTGCCGACCGCCTCGCGCAGCGGGGTGCCGCGCAGCACCGAGAACAGGCCGACGGCGGCGCCGCCGGCCAGGCTCCACGGCAGGGCCCGGCTGGTGATCCGGGCCAGTTGGCGCTGCAGCCCGATCTCGCGGCCCTTCGTCGGCGCCATCGCCATCGCGCGGTGCATCTCGGTGGCGCGCCCGACGGTGGTCACCACCGCCAGCGCGGTGCCCGCCACCATCGTGGTGCCCGCGTAGACCATGCCGGAACGCTCAGCCAGCGGCGCGCCCGGCGTCGGGTCGGTCGACTTGGGCACCGGCAGCGACTCGCCGGTCAGGGTGGACTCGTCGACCTCGACGTTGGCGGCCTCGATGAGGCGGGCGTCGGCGGGCACCACCTCACCGGCGTGGATTTCGATCAGGTCGCCGGGGCGCAGCGCGGCGGCCGCGACGTCCTCGGTGGCGCCGTCGTTCAGCGGGTCGTCCAGCGGACCGACCCGCCGGCGGGCCAGCGGGTCCTGCACCGCCAGCAGCCGGCGCAGCACCCGCTCGGCGTGCAGCTGCTGCTCGGAGGACAGTGCGGCGTTGGCCAGCAGCACGCCGCCGACCAGCGCGGCGTCCAGCGGCGAGCCCAGGATCGCGCTGGCCACCGCGCCGGTGGCCAGGATCGGGGTGATCGGGTCGGCCAGGCTGGCGCGCATCTCGCCGGCGAACTCACCGGCCAGCGACCAGGTGGCCGACGCGGCGCGCCCGGCCAGCCGCGCCGGTGCGAACAGCGGGTTGGGCGGCACCGCCGACTCGCCGGGCGCCGGCGGCGGCCGGGGCAGCAGCCGCTGCACCTCGGCGGCGGGCAGGGCGTACCAGTCGTGGCCGGGCTCGGGTGCGGGCAGGGTCTCGCCGAACGCCCGGCTGCCGGCGTTGAACCCGGCCCACAGGCCGCCGAGCACACCGGCGTTGACCGCCTCCGGTCCGTAGCCCGGCACGCCGGGGATGAGCATCAGGGCACCGATGGCCGAACTGGACAGCGACAGCTGCACGCCGCGGTTGCTGGCCGCGCGGGCCGCGGGCATGGCGCGCAGGATCCGCCACACCGCGGGCAGGTCGGGCACGAACAGGTCCGCACCCCACGGCGGCACCGAACCGCGGGTGATGCCGATCGTGATGCCGGCCCGGTGGGCGGCCGCCATGTCGGCGGTGGTCACCAGCACCACCGTCGTGGCCTGGGCGCTCAACCGCTCGACGACACCGGCGACGGTGTCGTCCAGCGAGCCGGTCATCGGGAACAGCGTGTCGAAACCCTGTGCCAGCGAACGCAATCCATCATCGTCCACCGAGACCACCCGCACCCCGGCGCGGCGGGCCTCGGTGACCACGGCGGTGGCGAACGGGTCGCGCACCGGGCTCACCAGCGCCTCGCCGGTTCTGCCCGCGCCGCGGATGGTCGACAGCTTGTGCCAGCCCGGGCCCAGCTTGCCGTCGTCGAGCGCGAACTGGGCGGCCTCCCACGCCTTGGTGCGGTGCGAGTTGGACACCCCGCGGACCCGGGTGATGGTCAGCGCGTCGGTGTATAGCGCGCGTGGATCGATCACGATCACGTCGACGCGGTCGAGCGCTCGCAGCACCCGAGGCCGTACCACCAACACATCGTGCTGACTGGTCAGCCCGCGGGTCATCGCGCAGCCGAAGGCCTCCCGGGTGGCCCGGGTCGGCTTGGGCGCGGTCGCCAGGGCGGCCGCGCCGGTGATCGACGGGTTGCGCGACAGGGCGCCGATCACGGCCGCGGCGCTCAGCCCGATCCAGCCGAACCGGTTGGCGAACTCCTCGCCGGGACCGGCGGCGAAGATCGCGGTGCCCAGCGCGGGATCGCCGCCCTCGGGCGGGTTCTGGGCCAGCACCTCCTCGTGCCGGCCCCAGGCCAGCCGCGCGTTCCAGGCCTCGACGGTGAGCATGCCGCGCGCCACCGCCTCCGCCGCCGCCGACGTCGGCGACATGGTGAGCGCGGCGGCCAGCGAGTTGGTCAGCGAGAACAGCAGATCGGTGCCCGAGTTGCCGAGCCGGCGGACCAGCTGATGACGGACCATCGGGATGTGGTCGGCCACGGTCGGGACCACGGACACCAGGTCCGGCAGGCCGGGCAGCCGGATCGCCGAGCCGGCCAGCGAGACGCCGAGGGCCAGCGCCGCCGCGCCCGCGCCGACCGCGCGGGCCACCAGGACCGAGTCGTCGCCCGGCAGCGTCAGCGGGCGGTGGCGGTGCACGGGGACGGTCCGCGCCCGGCGCTCGGCCTCGGTGACGACGGCCGTCAGGCTCTCCGCCGGCCCGCCCGGCGCCACCGTGACGACCAGCCGGGCGACCGCGCGGTTGAGCACCGCGTCGGTCACGCCGGGCACCGCCCGCACCGACGTCAGCACCTCCTCGGCGATGGCATCGGCATCCGGTCCGGTCAGCCCGCGGACCTCGATCCAGCGCCGGTTGCCGCGGCGGCTGGTCCGCCGGTGCGCCGGTCCGCCGACGGCCTCGACCGCCATCCCGGCCGCGGTGCGGCCGACGGTGCGGGCGCCCGGGACCGCGCCGAGGGCCCGCTCACCGACCCGCAGGGCCGTGCCGCCGCCGAGCAACGCGGCGGCGGCGGTCAGCCGAATCGGCGCGGTCAGCAACCCCCCGAGTCCAGGCAGACCCGGTCTGAATGACATGGGAAAGAACCTACCCGGGAAAGGTGACGTCCACTCCGCGAGCAACGTCCCATCGGCAACGTAAAAACTACGTTTCGATGGGTCAAAGAACGTAAAAATTACGATAGGATCGCCTAATGACGGAACTCTTGTCGCGCGAAGACGTGGTGACCGGCGCCCACGCGCCGGTGGCCGTCGCACCTGGGAATGTGCATACAGTGCTGGCCCGCAGCATCCTGGCCGACGGCCTCGACCTCGTGCTCGACCTGGACCGCTCGGTCGGCGCCCACCTGGTCGACGCCCGCACCGGCAAGCACTACCTGGACATGTTCACCTTCTTCGCGTCCTCGGCGCTCGGCATGAACCACCCGTCGCTGGCCGACGACGAGCGCTTCCGCGCCGAGCTGGCGCAGGCCGCGGTGAACAAGCCGTCCAACTCCGACATCTACACCGTGCCGATGGCCCGCTTCGTCGAGACGTTCGCCCGGGTGCTCGGCGACCCGGCGCTGCCGCACCTGTTCTTCGTCGACGGCGGCGCGCTGGCGGTCGAGAACGCGCTCAAGGTCGCCTTCGACTGGAAGAGCCGCAACAACGAGGCCCGCGGCGTCGACCCGGAACTGGGCACCCGGGTGCTGCACCTGCGCGGGGCGTTCCACGGCCGCAGCGGCTACACGCTGTCGCTGACCAACACCGACCCGAACAAGGTGGCCCGCTTCCCGAAGTTCGACTGGCCCCGCATCGACGCGCCCCATGTCCGTCCCGGCGCGGACATGGACGCGATCGAAGCCGAGTCGCTGCGGCAGGCCCGCGCCGCGTTCGAGGCCCACCCGCACGACGTCGCCTGCTTCATCGCCGAACCCATCCAGGGTGAGGGCGGCGACCGGCACTTCCGGCCGCAGTTCTTCGCCGCGATGCGCGAACTGTGCGACGAGTTCGACGCGCTGATGATCGCCGACGAGGTGCAGACCGGCTGCGGCATCACCGGCACCGCGTGGGCCTACCAGCAGCTCGGCTTCGCCCCGGACATCGTGGCGTTCGGCAAGAAGACCCAGGTGTGCGGCGTCATGGCCGGCCGCCGCGTCGATGAGGTCGCCGACAACGTCTTCACCGTCAGCTCGCGGATCAACTCCACCTGGGGCGGCAACCTGGTGGACATGGTCCGCTCGCGGCGCATCCTCGAGGTGGTCGAGGCCGACGGCTTGTTCGCGCACGCCGAGAGGTTGGGTGTGCAGCTGCGGACCATGCTCGACGCGCTGGCACTCGAGCTGCCCGATCTCGTGCACGACGTGCGCGGCCGCGGCCTGATGTGTGCGTTCAGCCTGCCGACCACCGCCCAGCGGGACGCCCTGCTGACCGCGCTGTGGGAACGCGGCGTGATCATGCTCGGCAGCGGGCCGGACTCGGTCCGGTTCCGCCCGGCGTTGACCGTCACCCGCGCCGAACTGGAGCGCGCGGTGGCCGCGGTGCGGGAGGTATTGCTCGCCGCGGTCTAGCATTTCGTCATATGCGGCCGCTGCTGGTACTCCTTGCCTCGGCTGCGCTGCTGGTGCTGGCCGGGTGTGCGCACACCGTCGCCGGAGTGGCCGTCTGGAACCCGGCCCAGTCGCTGCAGCCGCTGCGTGCCGACGACACCGACCAGATCCTGATCGGCCCCGCCCAACTGCGTGACGTCGCCGGCGTCAAGCTCCAGGTCGACGCCGACCAGGTTCGCCCCATCGCGGGTTCGTCCGCCGTGCCGGCCTGCTCGGCCCTCGACGCCGCCGGCATGGGGGCGTTCCTGGGCGACAGCTGGTCGGGCTTTCACACCCTGCTCTACACCGACGGCGACCAACACGACCACGCGATCGCCGAGGCGGTCGCCATCTATCCCGACGCCCGAACCGCGGCGGCCGCCTTCACCAGCGGAAGCAAGGACGCCAAGGCCTGCGACGGTCAGCGGGCGCTGAGCACCGGCGGTGACGCCGCGTGGAAGTTCTCGGTACCGGAGATCAACGCCGACACCGTGCGCTGGACCAAACAGCAGATCGGCATCCCGATCACCTGGGTGTGCCACGGCGAAGCGCGGCTGCGCAACAATGCCGTCGTGCAGGCGATGGCCTGCCAGGGCGACGACGGCGGACAGATCACCGTCACCACGATGACCGACCGGATGTCGGCCAGCGTGTGGGAACTGTCGGGGCGGTGATGAGCGAGGATCTCGAACACGCCCTGGCCGGCGGCGCGCCGCAGCGGGTGGGCTGGTTCCGGTTCCACTTCGCCGACCAGCGCTGGGAGTGGTCGCCCCAGGTCCAGCAGATGCACGGCTACCCGCCCGGCACGGTGGTCCCCACCACCGAACTCGTTCTCTCGCACAAACATCCGGACGACTACGGCCCGGTGGCGGCCACGCTCGCCGAGATCCGCCGCACCTCGGGCGCGTTCAGCACCCGGCACCGCATCGTCGACACCCGCGGCGAGGTGCATTCCGTCGTCGTCATCGGAGACCAGCTCTGCGACGATTCCGGTGCGGTCATCGGCACCCACGGCTTCTATGTCGACGTCACGCCGTCGCTGCGAGAGGAGAAGCAGGAACTGCTCAACGAGGCGGTCGCCGAGATCGCCGAGTCCCGCAGCGCGATCGACCAGGCCAAGGGCATGCTCATGCTGGTCTACCGGATCACCGAGGACACCGCGTTTGAACTGTTGCGGTGGCGCTCGCAGGAGACCAACGTCAAGCTGCGGGTGCTTGCCGAGCAGATCATCCGGGACTTCCTGGCCCTCGAATATGACGAGAAGCTGCCCGAGCGCGGCAACTACGACCGGCTGCTGCTGACCGCGCACACCCGGCTGCCCACCTGACTTGACGTGAAAAAGCCCAGCCCCGAACGGGACTGGGCTCCTTCACGTGGACCAGTTACTGGTGTGATTCCTGGCGCTTCTCGGCCGCCTTGGCGCCGGCCCGGGCCGCCTCCGCTTCGGCTTCCTTGCGTGCGGCGTCGCGCTGGGCCTCGGCCTTGTCCTGCTGGGCCTTGCCCTCCTCGACCAGGTCGTTGCGGCCGGCCACGGTGCCGACGGCTTCCTTAGCCTTGCCCTTGGCGTCCTCCACGACGCCCTTGATGGCTTCGGCCGGACCGCTGTTGTTCTTGTCGTCAGACATGGTTCCCTTTCAGGGTCAGTAGCTGCGGATCAGTGAGATCAGCTTTTCCTTGCTCAGGCCCGAGTAGCCGGAGATTCCAAGTTGCTTGGCCCGCTTCTTGAGCTCCGCGACGGTCCAGCCCTCGTAGGCACAGGACCGACTGGGCCGGAAGTGCCGAATGTCGTCGGCCGTGGCGATATTGCTATTCGGCATCCCTACCTCCTTTGCTGCGGTTGCAACCCCCTCCGCAGCCCTGTACCCAACTCGGCACCGGGATCAAACACGCAATGTCGGGGCAACCGCCGAGACGCGGCGGGAAGCGCTGGTAATGCCAGCGCAGGGGGCGACTCCGGGACGAGCTAGCGGATCTCGTCCGGGTCCGGGTCCTCGACGATCAGGTGCTGTTCATGCCAGTCTGATTCGTTGCTCTCCAGCGGTGCGCCGGGGCCGTCGGGATCTTCGAATACGTCGTCGGAGAATGCGTCCGGATCGGCGGCGGGCCGCAACTGCTCGGCGGCATCGGCTTCCGGCACCTCGTCGGACATCCAATCGCGCTCGCTCACCTCAGCCAAGATACCCGTTTCGTCCCACCCGGCGCGGGTAGGTGGGAGGCCATGACGTCGTTGTGGCTCGACCGCCCCCAGGACCATGCCCGGACCGACACCGCCGAGCCGCCCAACGCCGAGGTGGTGGTGGTCGGCGCGGGCCTCACCGGGCTGGTGACCGCCGTGCTGCTGGCCCGCGGCGGCAAGCGGGTGGTGGTCGTCGAGGCCCGAACCCCCGGCGCCGTCACGACGGGCAACACCACCGCGAAAGTCAGCCTGCTGCAGGGCACCCGGCTGTCCACGATCTCCGGACGGCACTCCACGGAACTGGTGCGCCAGTACGTCGAGGGCAACCGGGAGGGCCAGGCCTGGCTGACGCGCTTCTGTGCCGACCGCGGCGTCGCCTTCCAGCACGAGGCGGCCTTCACCTACGCACAGACCGAGCGTGGATTGCCCTCGGTGCGCGCCGAGTTCGAGGCCTGCCGGGCGGCGGGACTGGGCGTCGAGTGGGTGGAGGACCTCGATGTTCCGTTCCCCTACCGCGGTGGCGTGCGACTGGCCGAGCAGGTTCAGTTCGACCCGATGCCATTCCTGGACGCCCTGATCACGGAACTGCACGAGCGCGGCGGTCGCCTGCTGACCGGCCACCGGGTGCACGCCGCATCCACCGCCGGCGGGCGGGTGCGGCTGAAGCTGCGCACGGCCGACGGTCAGGAGCGGATCGCCGAGGCGGATCAGTGTGTATTGGCAACCGGCACACCGATTCTGGATCGCGGCGCGTTCTTCGCGCGGTTGCATCCGGCCCGCTCCTACTGCGTCGCGTTCGACGTTCCCGGCCCGGCGACGAGGCCGATGATGCTCTCGGCGGATTCGCCGAGCCGATCGGTGCGTTATGCCCGCACCGCCGACGCGGAGCGTCTGGTGGTGGGTGGGGCCGGACACGCCGTCGGCCGCAAGGACAGCCCGCGCACCTCCTACGACGAACTGGTCGGCTGGACCAGGCGATACTTCCCCGGCGCCAGCCCCACACACTTCTGGTCGGCACAGGACTACACGGCCATCGACGAGCTGCCGTATGTCGGTCCGCTGCTGCCGGGCAGCGAGCACTTCTTCGTCGCCACCGGCTTCGCCAAATGGGGCATGACCAACGGGGTGGCCGCCGCGCTGTTGCTGGCCAAGCGCATCCTCGGTGGTCCCGTGGCGCCGTGGACGCCGGCGTTCGCCAGTTGGAGTCCGCACGAACTCTCCGGACTGACCACGGCCCTGAAGGCCAACCTCGAAGTGGTCTGGCACCTGGCAGCGGGCTGGGTCACGCCGGTTGCGCATCGCAATGACGGTGCCCTGCGCGACGGTGCGGGACGAGTCAGCGGCCCACCCTGGCACCTGACCGCCCGCAGCATGGTGGACGGTGTGCAGCGGTGCGTGTCCCCGGTGTGCACCCATCTCGGCGGTGTGCTGGCGTGGAACGACGCCGAAAAGTCCTGGGACTGCCCGCTGCACGGATCCCGATTCGGTCCGGACGGCACGGTGCTCGAGGGTCCGGCCACCCGAGACCTGACCAGCTGAATGCGACTACGGCATGGTCAGGAGATGTTTAACAGAGCAAGCAGTCGGGCTACACCCAACCATGCATGTCGACTGTGCCGCTCCATCCAAGTCGTGATCATGCGGATTGCGATGGTCGCCGAGCACGCCGGCGCCCCCGGGGTCGCCGAGTCGTCCGCGGCGATGGCTGGCCGCGGACATGACGTCATCGTCTACATCCGTCGCGCCGAACCGAACTCCCCGGAACAGATCATCACGCCGCAGGGCTACACAGTGGTGTCCGTTCCCGCCGGGCCGGCCGAGCCACTCTCGGACGACGAGATGCTTCGGCACATGGGTGACTTCGCGGAGCATCTGAACGGTCGGTGGCAGGCTGAACGGCCGGACGTAGTTCACGCGAATGTCTGGACAGCGGGCATCGCCGCCCAGTTGGCCGCGCGAGCGGATTCGATACCGACCGTGCAGACCTCCCATGGACTGGCCGAGGTCGAGCACAGTCTCGACGGGAACCAGACCCGGCGCCGGCTCGAGAAGGTCATCGTGCGTCAGGCCACCTGGGTCGCCGCGACCTGTACCGAGGACTTGCTCGCGCTGCGTCGGCTCGGCCGGTCGCGCACCCGAATCTCGCTGGTTCCCTGCGGTGTCGACCTACTGAGATTCGCCACGGAGGGACCGATTGCCACGCGTACTGAGCGGAGTCGCATCATTGCCGTCGGCGACTTGTTGCCGCGTGATGGTTTCGACACCGTGATCAGGGCGCTCCCCGCGATCCCCGAGGCCGAGTTCGTCATCGTCGGCGGCCCGGCCGCTGGCCGGCTCGCCGACGACCCCGCGGTGCGTGCGCTGAGGGCGCTTGCCGCCGAGCTGGGTGTGGCGGACCGGGTGGTGTTCACCGGCGCGGTGCCGCGGGACGGCATGCCCGCAATGTTGCGATCGGCCGACGTCGTGACCTGCACCCGCGTCTACGATGCCCTCGGAATGGTTGCGCTGGAGGCAATGGCGTGCGGCGTGCCGGTCGTGGCGTCGGCCGTGGGCGCCATGGTCGACACCGTCGTCCACGATGTCACGGGTCGGTTGGTGGCCCCGAACCGGCCGCGGGAGTGTGCGGAAGCGGTGACGGCCATCCTGCGAGATTCGTTCTTGCGGCGCAGCCTCGGCCTCGCGGGGCGGGACCGCGCATGCGCCCGCTACTCGTGGGACCGAATCTCCGTCGACACGCTGCGTATCTACCACGAACTGGTCCCAGCGTCCAGGCTGCAGTGCGCGGCCTCGGCAGCGGCCAGCAACTCGCCATCGGGTCACTAGTAGGTGGCACGGCCTTCCTGGCGAACCCTTTTCGGCACGGGCCATGGGGCCGGCTTCGGCCGATAGGTTTGAGAAGTGCCGTGCAGTGGGTACTGGACTGCCACCATGACGACTTCCAGGGCAATCCCGTGCTCGATGCCGGCGGGGTCGAAAAAGGTGTGCGCGCACCTGACGTCGAAGCTCTCGAATGGATAGCGGAACCCTGAGCTGGAGTAGTGTCGGCTCGACATTGCCGGGAGGCCACATGACGGACGGCGACAGCCAAGGCAACGGCGCGCAACGCAGCGCCGGGGCGGTCGAATTGAGAGTCGCTGCGCGACTGGAGAATCTGGCGGTGCTGCGCACCCTCATCGGCGCGGTCGGGACCTTCGAGGACCTCGACTTCGACGCGGTCGCCGACCTGCGGCTCGCCGTCGACGAGGCCTGTACCCGCCTGATCCGCTCAGCCGCGGCGGCCGCCACCCTGGTGGTTGTCGTCGACGGCCGCGACGACGAGGTGGTGGTACAGGCGTCGACGGAGTGCGACACCTACGACGTGGTCACCCCCGGCAGCTTCAGCTGGCATGTGCTGAGTTCGCTGACCGATGATGTGCAGACCTTTCACAATGGTCACGAGCCTGGCGCGGACGGCAGGATCTTCGGCATCACCCTGACCACGAGGCGGGCGGGCTCCGCGAGGTGAGTCCCCGAGCCGCGGGCGGTTCGTCATCCCGGCCGACGTCCGAGTACGCCGACGTCCCGGACATGTTCCGGGAACTGGCCGAGCTGGAACCGGAATCGCCGCAGTTCCAACGGCATCGGGACCGGATCGTCGAGAGATGCCTGCCGCTGGCCGATCACATCGCCCGCCGGTTCGACGGGCGCGGGGAACCCCGCGACGACCTGGTTCAGGTGGCGCGTGTCGGCCTGGTCAACGCGGTGATCCGCTTCGACGTCGAAACCGGTTCGGATTTCGTGTCATTCGCGGTCCCCACCATCATGGGTGAGGTCCGACGGCACTTCCGCGACAACAGCTGGTCGGTCAAGGTGCCGCGGCGCCTGAAGGAACTGCACCTACGGTTGGGGGCCGCGACCTCGGAGCTGTCCCAGCGGCTCGGCCGCGCCCCAACCGCCACCGAACTCGCTGCCGAATTGGACATGGACCGCGAAGAGGTGGTCGAGGGCCTGATTGCGGGCAGCTCGTACAACACCCTGTCGATCGACAGCGGCGGTGGCGGTAGCGACGAGGATGCGCCGGCGATCGTCGACACGCTCGGCGATGTGGATTTGAGTTTGGATCAGATCGAGAACCGGGAAGCCCTGCGGCCCTTGCTGGCCGCGCTGCCGGAGCGCGAGCGCACCGTGCTGCTGTTGCGGTTCTTCGAATCCCTGACCCAGACCCAGATCGCCGAGCGGGTCGGCATCTCGCAGATGCACGTTTCCCGGCTGCTGGCGAAGTCGCTAACTCGACTCAGGGACCAGTTGCAGTAGCCGACGCGGCTCGTCGTCCAGCCGCTTGACCGCCGCCGGCACCGAATCCGCGACCGGCAGCGTGCCGTCCGGATCGCACACCCGCAGCAACCGCGCCACCGCGTCGCCGGTTACCAGCACCCAGCGCGACGTGGTGTCCGCGCAGCGCACGTTGATGGTGTGCAGGGCCGAAAAACCTGCCGTGCCAAAGAATTCCAGCTCGCTCAAGTCGAGGACCAGGCGGTCGCCGGCCGCGGTGCACTGCGCGACGTGGTCGGCGAACGCGGTGGCGTTGGAGGCGTCCAGTTCGCCGCCGACGGCGATGATCCCGACGTTGTCAGGGGTCCAGTGGGTGGTGAACCGCGCGGTGTGGCACTCGACGGTGCCGGCCGAACGGTCATGAGAGTTATCTGTTCCGATTACAGACATGTTGTGACTCCATCAGTCGAAAGTTCGTACTGAGGACCACGTCAGTTGAAGATTGAAGTGCGGGAGCCTGCGCGCCGTGCACGTCTTTGACGTAATTTCCTGGCGGCTGTTAACTCAACCTGTTTTGAACCCTACGCCCATCGGGTGACCACAACAACAAATGCGGTGACTTCTCAGAATACTCAGGTTGAATAACCGCATGTCACAGCAATCGTCCACGGCCGCCGGGGTTTTGCTGGCAGCCGGGGCCGGGACCCGATTCGGCATGCCGAAGGTCCTTGCCGAGCGGGGCGCCTGGTTGCGCGCGGCGGTGGCGGCGCTGTCCGGCGGCGGGTGCGACGACGTGGTGGTGGTGCTGGGCGCGGCGGTGGTCGACGTCCCGGCGACCGCCCGGGCGGTGATCGCACCGGACTGGCGGCGCGGGCCGGGCGCCTCGCTGCGGGCCGGGCTGGCCGCGATTCCGGCGGCGGACTTCGCCGTGGTGCTGACCGTCGACACCCCCGACATCGGGGCCGATGTGGTGGCCCGGGTGCTCGGCGCCGCCCGCCGCGCACCGTCCGGTATCGCCCGCGCCACCTACGGCGGCCGCCCGGGGCATCCCGTCGTCATCGCGCGCGGGCACTGGGCTGCACTGACCGACGACGAGGGGGCGCGGGGATTCCTGGCCGGGCGGGCCGACGTGGCGGCCGTCGACTGCGCCGACCTGGCCACCGGCGCCGATATCGACACCCGCTAGAGCGCCAGGTTCAGCGCCGCGGCCGCGAACCGGCGCACCGACTCCGCGGCCGCCGCCGCGGCATCGTCGTGACCGGCCCGGGCGCGGGTGCTCAGCACGCCGAGTCGCGGGTCGACGCGCACCTCGGCGAGCAACTCGCCGGTGGTGGGCTCGCAGACCGCCCAGCCGTAGCCGGTGTCGTCGGTCCAGCCCGTGGCGCTGCGGGCGACGTAACCGGGATCGTGCTCACCGAGGTCGGCCAGCGCGGGCCGGTCGTCGACGCGGTCGTCGGCGCGCAGCGCGCGCAGATACCAACGGCCGGCGTTGATCTCGACGGGTTGCACGGCTCAGCGGCGCCGGCCGTAGAGCAGCATGCCGACCACCGGCAGCGCCAGCCAGGCCAGCCAGCCGTGCGGCACCAGGATGGTGAACGCCAGTGCCACCAACGGAACCAGGGCCATCACGATGGAGCGCCAGTCCCGCGCCGGGTCGCGGGTGGGGTCGCCCTCCGCCGGGACACCCGGCTTGTCCGGCAGGTCGGCGAAGACCGGGGCCAGGTCGGCGCGGGTGAGCGCGGCGCTGATCGCCGCGCTGCGCTCGGAGAACTCGTCCGGGTTGAGCCGACCCTCGGAGAACTGCCGGCTCAACAGCCGCATCGCGTCCTCGCGTTCGGCGGTGCCGATCCGGATCTGTTCGATTTCCTCGCCCACGGGGTACATCATGCGGCATGCGGATAACTGTGTTCGGAGCCAGCGGTCAGATCGGCAGCCAGGTCTGTGCGCTGGTGCGTTCGGAGGGCCACGAGGTGGTCGAGGCATCGCGCAACACCGGGGTGGACGTGCTCAGCGGTGTCGGCGTCGCCGACTCGCTGCGGGACGCGCACGTGCTCGTCGACGTCCTCAACTCACCGTCGTTCGACGACGGGCCGGTGCTGGAGTTCTTCTCCACCGCCACCCGCAATCTGATCGACGCCGCCAGGGCCGCGGGCGTCGCCCACTACGTCGCCCTGTCCATCGTGGGCGACACCGGGTTGCCCGACAGCGGGTACATGCGCGCCAAGGTGGCCCAGGAGACGCTGATCGAGGCCTCCGGGCTGCCGTACACGATCCTGCGTGCCACCCAGTTCCAGGAGTTCGCCGACGCCATCGTCGCGAGCATGACCTCCGGTGATGTGGTGCGGGTGCCGGACGGGCGCATCCAGCCGATCGCCGCCGCCGAGGTCGCCGCCCACGTCGCGCGCGCGGCGGTCGGCGCACCGGCCGGTGTGGTGGAGATCGGCGGGCCGGAAAAGATCACGTTCGCCGAACTGGCCGAATTCGTGCTGAGGCGCAACGGTCGGCACCATCAGGTCGTCGTCGATCCCGACGCGACCTACTTCGGCACCCGGGTGGACGACGACAGCCTCGTAACCCACGACGGCGCGGTGCTGGGAGCGGTCCGCCTTACTTGATCTCGGCCAGGACGGTGCCCTGGGTGATCGCGGCGCCGGCCTCGACGGCCAGCCCGGTGATGACCCCGTCCTTGTGGGCGGTCACCGGGTTCTCCATCTTCATCGCCTCGAGCACCACGACCAGATCGCCCGCGGCGACGGTCTGACCCTCCTCCACCGCGACCTTGACCACGGTGCCCTGCATGGGGGCGGTCACGGCGTCACCGGAGGCGGCGGCGCCGGCATGCGCACCGCGCTTGCGGGGCTTGGGCTTCTTGCGCACCACGCCCGGCTCGGCGGGCCCGCCGCCGTTGCCGATCGCCAGATCCCCGGGCAGCGACACCTCGATGCGGCGGCCGCCGACCTCGACGACCACCTTCTGCCGCGGCTGGGCCTCTTCCTCGTCGACCTGGCCGCCGCCGGTGAACGGTTCGATGGTGTTGTCCCACTCGGTCTCGATCCAGCGGGTGTGCACCGTGAAGCCGTCCGCGTCGCCGATGAACGCCGGGTCGCTCACCACGGCGCGGTGGAACGGGATGACGGTGGCCAGGCCCTCGACGTGGAACTCGTCGAGGGCGCGGCGCGCACGCTCGATGGCCTGCGTCCGGTCCGCGCCGGTGACGATCAGCTTGGCCAGCATCGAGTCGAACTGCCCGCCGATCACCGAGCCGGTCTCCACACCGGAGTCCAGCCGGACACCGGGGCCGGTCGGCGGCTCGAACCTGTTGACCGGGCCCGGCGCGGGCAGGAAGCCGCGGCCGGCGTCCTCGCCGTTGATGCGGAACTCGATGGAGTGCCCGCGCGGCGCGGGATCCTCGGTGATGTCCAGCTTCTCGCCGTTGGCGATGCGGAACTGCTGGCGGACCAGGTCGATGCCGGAGGTCTCCTCGGTGACCGGGTGCTCCACCTGCAGGCGGGTGTTCACCTCGAGGAACGAGATCAGGCCGTCCTGGCCGACCAGATACTCGACGGTGCCGGCGCCGTAGTAGTGGGCCTCCTTGCAGATCCGCTTGGCCGACTCGTGGATCTCCTTGCGCTGCGCGTCGGTGAGGAACGGCGCCGGCGCCTCCTCGACCAGCTTCTGGAAGCGGCGCTGCAGCGAGCAGTCGCGGGTGCCCGCGACGACGACGTTGCCGTGCTGGTCGGCGATCACCTGGGCCTCGACGTGGCGTGGCTTGTCCAGGTAGCGCTCGACGAAGCACTCGCCGCGCCCGAACGCCGCGACGGCCTCGCGGGTGGCCGACTCGAACAGCTCGGGGATCTCCTCGATGCTGCGCGCCACCTTCATGCCGCGCCCGCCGCCGCCGAAGGCGGCCTTGATGGCGATCGGCACGCCGTACTCCTTGGCGAACGCCACCACCTCGTCGGCGTCCTTGACCGGGTCCGGGGTGCCGGGCACCAGCGGCGCCTTGGCGCGGGCGGCGATGTGGCGGGCGGTGACCTTGTCGCCGAGGTCGCGAATGGACTGCGGGCTCGGGCCGATCCAGATCAGCCCGGCGTCGATGACGGCCTGGGCGAAGTCGGCGTTCTCGGAGAGGAAGCCATAACCGGGGTGCACGGCGTTGGCGCCGGACTTGGCCGCGGCGTCCAGCAGCTTGCCGAAGTCCAGATACGACTCCGCTGAGGTCTGCCCGCCCAGGGCGAACGCCTCGTCGGCGAGCCGCACATGGGGGGCTTCGGCGTCCGGTTCGGCGTAGACGGCCACGCTGGCCAGCCCGGCATCCCTGGCCGCGCGGATCACTCGGACCGCGATCTCGCCACGGTTGGCGACGAGGACCTTCGAGATGCGATCGCTGGCGGGAGTGGGCACTGCGCCTCCTGGTTGCACGTGACTCTAAGAACGTCTTAAAGAACAGGTTCGCACGGCAGTCTAGGCGGCGCTCACCCGGCCCGGATGTACCGGTGCCCCTACCAACGAGTAGCTTTCAGCCGCCCGCGCGCAGCCGGCGCTTGATCCGCGTCAGCATCGCCGCCATGCCCCGCAGTCGCAGCGGGCTGATCAGCGCGGCCAGCCCCAGATCGGCGTAGAAATCGTCCGGAACGGCCAGGATTGCGGCGGCGGACTGGCCGTCCAGGCCGGTGGCCAGGATCGAGGCGAAACCGCGGGTGGTCGGGGCCTCCGGGGGCGCGCTGAAGTGCAGCCGGACGTGGTCGGGGTCGGCGGCGTCGACGTGCAGGAACAGCGGCGACTGGCATTCCGGCACCGGTTCCATGGCCGCCTCCTCGAGGTCGGCGGGCAGCGGGGGCAGCTCGTTGGCGAACTCCAGCAGCAGCGCGAGCTTGTCCTGGCCGGTGACGTCGGCGAAGTCGGAGACCACCTCGGCCAGGGCCGCGGGCATCGTCATGGCGTCCCCGGCTGCTCCCCGGCCACGATGGGCACCCGCACCGTGTTGCCCCACTCGGTCCACGAACCGTCGTAGTTGCGGACCCCGGGGATGCCGAGCAGGTAGGTCAGCACGAACCAGGTGTGGCTGGACCGCTCGCCGATGCGGCAGTAGGCGATGATGTCGTCGCCGGGCTTGACGAACGAGTAGACCTCTTCGAGTTCGGCCCGGCTGCGGAACCGGCCGCTGTCATCGGCGGCCTTGGCCCAGGGCACCGACACCGCGGTGGGGATGTGGCCGCCGCGCAGGGCGCCCTCCTCCGGGTAGTCGGGCATGTGGGTGCGTTCCCCGGTGTACTCCTGGGGCGAGCGGACGTCGATCAGCGTGCAGCCGCCCAGCGCGGCCAGCACATCGTCCTTGTAGGCCCGGATCGCGGCGTCGTTGCGTTCCACCACCGGGTAGCCGGTGCCGGTCCGCGTCGGCACGTCCAGCGTGGTGTCGCGGCCTTCGGAGATCCACAGGTCGCGCCCGCCGTTGAGCAGTCGGACGTCCTGGTGCCCGAACAACGTGAACACCCACAGCGCGTAGGCGGCCCACCAGTTGCTCTTGTCGCCGTAGATGACGACGGTGTCGTCGCGCGAGATGCCCTTGCGGTTCATCAGTTCGGCGAACTGTCTGCCGTCGATGTAGTCACGAACGGTCGGGTCGTTGAGGTCGGTGTGCCAGTCGATCTTCACCGCCCCGGGGATGTGCCCGATGTCGTAGAGCAGCACGTCCTCGTCGGACTCGACGATGGCCAGCCCCGGCGTGCCGAGATGCGCCGACAACCAGTCGGCGGTGACCAGGCGTTCCGGGTGGGCGTAGTCCTTCAGTACGGGGCTGGGATCTGCAGGCAGCGTCACCAGACGAGCCTACCGATTGGCGGCCCACAGGTCGCCGATGACCAGCCCGACTTCGTTGAACAACCGGTGCGTCGCCGCCAGCCCGATGCCCACGACGTTCGACGGGTCCCCGTCGATGCCGTCGATGAACCAGCCGCCCAACCCGTCGAGGGTGAACGCGCCCGCCACGTTGAGCGGCTCGCCGCTGGCGATGTAGGCGTTCAGGTCGGCGTCGACCGGGTCGGAGAACCGCACCGTGGTGACCTCGGCCGAAGCCGCTGTGCGCAAGGGCTTTCCGTTGGCGATGCGGATGACGCAGTGCCCGGTGTAAAGCTGACCGGATCGGCCCGCCATCGAATTCCATTGCCGCCGAGCCTGTTCCGGGGTTCCGGGCTTACCGCGCAGCTCCCCATCGACGTAGAGCATCGAATCACAGCCGATCACAACGCAATCCGCGGCGACGGCGGGTTCGAGAACCTCGCGCACCGCCTCGGCCTTGGCCTGCGCGAGTGCACTCACGACATCGGCGGGGGTGTCCGTCCCGAGTCCGGCCATCACCGCGTCCTCGTCGACGCCGGACACCACGACCAGCGGATCGATGCCGGCGTTGCGCAGCACCCGGAGCCGGCCGGCCGAGGCCGAGCCGAGCACGACCCGGGTTGCGCTCATTTGCGCATGTGGGTCCGCTCCAGCAGCGTCACCCGCTGCCAGCTGGTGACGGTGTAGCGCAGCTTGTCCACCGGGTGGCCCCACAGGTTGACCTCCTGCGGGCCCGGGGCGTGCCGGCCACCGCTGGCGCCGGCCAGCACGGTCACCAGTGCCGCGATCTCGTCATCGCCGGGATTGCCCTTCACGATGCGCAGTTCGGGGATCGAGGTGTCCGCCGGCTCATCGATGGTCAGCTGGCGCGGGTCGCTGACCTCGGTGATGTCCTCGTGTCTCATGTGTCCGTCTCCCTAGAGCGGGATGTTCCCGTGCTTCTTCGGTGGCACCTGGGCGATCTTGCGTTCCAGCAGCCGCAGGGCGGTGGCGATGTAGCCGCGGGTGTGCGACGGCGGGATCACCGCGTCGACGTAGCCGCGCTCGGCGGCGATGTACGGGTTGACCAGGGTGTCCTCGTAGTCCTGCTGCAGCTGCAGCCGTAGCGCGTCGACGTCCTCGCCCTTCTGCGCGGCCTCCTTGAGCTGGCTGCGGTAGACGAAGCCCACCGCGCCCGAGGCGCCCATCACCGCGATCTGCGCGGTCGGCCAGGCGACGTTGACGTCGCAACCCATGTCCTTGGACCCCATCACGCAGTACGCGCCGCCATAGGCCTTGCGGGTGATGACGGTGATCTTGGCGACGGTGGCCTCCCCGTAGGCGTAGAGCAGCTTGGCGCCGCGCCGGATGATGCCGTTGTACTCCTGCTCGGTGCCGGGCAGGAAGCCCGGCACGTCGACCAGCATCACGATCGGGATGTTGAAGCAGTCGCAGGTCCGGACGAACCGGGCGGCCTTCTCCGAGGCGTTGATGTCCAGGCAGCCGGCGAACTGGGTCGGCTGGTTGGCCACGATGCCCACCGGCCGTCCGTCGACCCGGCCGAAGCCCACGATGATGTTCTGCGCGTAGCCGGCCTGCACCTCGAGGAACTCGTCGTCGTCGAGGATGCGGGTGATCACCTCGTGCATGTCGTACGGCTGGTTCGGCGAGTCCGGGATCAGCGTGTCCAACTCGAGGTCCTCGTCGGTGAGGTTGTCCTCGATCGCGCCGGGGTGCGGCGGGGCCGGGTAGCGCGGCGGGTCGGCGTAGTTGTTCGGCGGCAGGTAGCTCAGCAGGTCGCGGACGTAGTCGAAGGCGTCCTGTTCGCCGGAGGCGACGTAGTGCGCGGTGCCGGACTTCGCCATGTGGGTGTGCGCGCCGCCCAACTCCTCCATCGTGACGTCCTCACCGGTGACGGTCTTGATGACGTCGGGGCCGGTGATGAACATCTGGCTGGTCTGGTCGACCATGATCACGAAGTCGGTCAGCGCGGGGGAGTACACGTGCCCGCCGGCCGCGGCGCCCATGATCAGCGAGATCTGCGGGATCACCCCGGAGGCCTTGATGTTGTTGTGGAAGATCCGGCTGTAGAGGCCGAGCGAGACCACACCCTCCTGGATGCGGGCGCCGGCGCCGTCATTGATGCCGATCAGCGGGCGGCCGGTCTTGATGGCCAGCTCCTGGACCTTGACGATCTTCTCGCCGTAGACCTCGCCGAGGCTGCCGCCGAAGACCGTGGCGTCCTGGCTGAAGATGCACACCTCGCGGCCGTCGATGGTGCCGTAACCGGTCACCACCCCGTCGCCGAGCGGCCGGTTGTCCTGCAGCCCGAAGTTGGTGCTGCGGTGCCGGGCCAGGGCGTCGAGCTCGACGAACGAGTCCTCGTCGAGCAGGGCCAGGATGCGCTCCCGGGCGGTCAGCTTGCCCTTGGCGTGGGTCCTCTCGACGGCGGCCTCACCGACCGGATGCAGCGTCTCCTCGGAGCGCTTGCGCAGATCGGCCAGCTTGCCCGCCGTGGTGTGGATGTCGATCGTGTGCTCGGCGGCCGGTTCCGTAACGCTCGTCATGGGTGTCGATGGTATCGGCAACCTTAAGGAGGCGCTAAGGGCACCTTGTTGTCGTGTTGGCGCCTTGCCAACCCGCCCGTCGTGCCGTAGGAGAAGAAGCCATGGGATACCCGGAGAACGTGCTGGCCGAGGATGAGCAGGTCGTGCTGCACCGGCATCCGCATTGGAAGCGGCTGATCGGGCCGGTGCTGGTGCTGCTCATCAGCACCGCCGTCGCGGCCTTCGTCGCCGCGCTGGTCACCAACACCGGCTGGGAGCCGACGGCCAAGAGGGTGCTCTACGGGGTCATCGCGGCGGTCTGGCTGGTGCTGATCGGCTGGCTGACGGTGTGGCCGTTCTTCTCCTGGCTGACAACGCATTTCGTCATCACCGACCGGCGGGTGATGTTCCGGCACGGGCTGCTGACCCGGTCGGGTATCGACATCCCGCTGGCGCGCATCAACAGCGTCGAATTCCGGCACGGTCTGCTCGACCGGCTGGTGCGCACCGGAACCCTGGTCATCGAGTCGGCGTCGCAGGATCCCCTGGAGTTCCACGACATTCCGCGAGTCGAGCAGGTGCACTCACTGCTGTATCACGAAGTCTTCGACACCCTGGGTTCGGAGGAATCGCCCAGCTGACGAAGGGCGCGCCGCCCGCGCCGGCGCAGCGGGGTGACGTTCTCGCCCAGGTGCGCCTCGTACTCGTCCTCGAGCGACTCGGCCAGCCCGCCCCCGGTCAGCGTGGACTCCAGCGCCCGTTCGGTGCTGCGCGCGGCCTCGTCGGGGAACACCCAGCGGCGGAACGCCCAGAACCGGAATGCCATCTGGAGCAGGTTGCCGATGATGTAGGCGGAGATGAAGTCGGCGATGTTCTCGATGGTCAGCGACACGTGCGGCACCCGCAGCTCCAGCACGTAGCTGGAGAACCAGAGTGGGGCCATGCTCAGCAGCACGCCGACGCCGCTGAACGCGAAGAACAGCAGCGCCTCGTGGTGGCGCTCGCGGCCGCCGCGGTCGCGGAAGCTCCACTCCCGGTTGAGCACGTAGGAGGCGATCACGGCGACGATGCCGGAGATCACCTTGGCGGTGACCGGCTTGGGCTCGAGGATCGTCAGCTTCAGCGTGTAGAAGATCGCCGAGTCGATGACGAACGTCGTGGCGCCGACGATCGCGAACTTGATGAGCTCGTGATGCCGCTCGGCGAAGGGCCGGATCGGCCCGGGCAACCGAGCGATCGTGGCATCAGCGAAAGACACAAGGGGCAAGTCTACGGAAGCAGCCGCAGGTGTGCGTAGTTCCGCAGGTCTGACACCATGATGGCCGTGCCCAACACGCCCGAGGCCCCCGTTGTCGCGATGGTCGGTGGCGGGCAGCTGGCCAGGATGACCCATCAGGCCGCCATCGCCCTAGGTCAGAGCCTGCGGGTGCTCGCCGCGAGCCCGGACGACCCGGCGGCTCAGGTCAGCCCCGAGGTGGTGATCGGCGAGCACACCGACCTGGACGCGCTGCGCCGCGCCGCGGCCGGCAGCGCCGCGCTGACCTTCGACCACGAGCACGTGCCGACCCACATGTTGGAGACCCTGGTGGCCGAGGGCGTGAACGTCGCCCCGCCGCCGGCGGCGCTGGTGCACGCGCAGGACAAGCTGGTGATGCGCCGGCGGCTGGCGGCACTGGGCGCCCCGGTGCCGCGGTTCACGGCCGTAGAGAGCGTCGACGACGTCGACGCGTTCGCGGCCGCCATCAGTGGTCCGGTTGTGGTCAAGACGGTGCGCGGCGGCTACGACGGCCGCGGGGTGGTGCTGACCCGCGACGTCGCCCAGGCCCGCGAGGTGGTGGCCGGCTACCTGACCGACGGGGTGGCGGTGCTGCTCGAGGAGCGGGTATCGATGCGGCGCGAGCTGTCGGCCCTGGTGGCGCGGTCGCCGTTCGGGCAGGGCGCCGCCTGGCCGGTGGTGGAGACCGTGCAGCGCGACGGCATCTGCGTCACCGTGCTGGCGCCCGCGCCCGGGCTGTCCGGGGAACTGGCCGCCGAGGCCGAGCGGCTGGGGCTGCGGCTGGCCGACGAGCTGGGCGTGGTCGGCGTGCTGGCGGTCGAGCTGTTCGAGACCACCGACGGAGCGCTGCTGGTCAACGAGCTGGCGATGCGTCCGCACAACTCCGGGCACTGGACCATGAACGGCGCGGTCACCAGCCAGTTCGAGCAGCATCTCCGGGCGGTGCTGGACTACCCGCTCGGCGACACCCGGACGATCGCGCCGGTGACCGTGATGGCCAACGTGCTCGGGGCGCCGGAGACGCCGGCGATGGCGATGGACGAGCGGCTGCACCATCTGTTCGGCCGGATTCCCGACGCGCACGTGCACCTGTACGGCAAGGGCGAGCGGCCCGGGCGCAAGATCGGCCACGTGAACATCCTCGGCGGCGACGGTTCCGACGTCGGGATCGTTCGTGAACGCGCCGAACGGGCGGCACACTGGTTGTCGCACGCAGTGTGGAGCGACGGATGGGACGGGCATGCCTGACAAACCCTTGGTGGGCGTGATCATGGGCAGCGACAGCGACTGGCCGGTGATGTCGGCCGCCGCCGAGGCGCTGGCCGAGTTCGACGTGCCCTTCGAGGTCGGGGTGGTCTCGGCGCACCGCACCCCGGGCCGGATGCTGGACTACGCGCGCGGCGCGGCCGCCCGTGGCATCCGGGCCGTCATCGCGGGGGCCGGCGGAGCGGCGCATCTGCCCGGCATGGTGGCGTCGGCCACCCCGCTGCCGGTGATCGGTGTGCCGGTGCCGTTGGCCACGCTCGACGGCATGGACTCGCTGCTCTCGATCGTCCAGATGCCGGCCGGGGTGCCGGTCGCGACGGTGTCCATCGGCGGTGCGCGCAACGCGGGGTTGCTGGCGGTGCGGATCCTGGCCGCCTCGGACCCGAAGTTGCGTGCCCGGATGGAGAGCTTTCAGGAGGACCTCGAGGCGCTGGTACTCGAGAAGGACCGCGCGCTGCGGGAGCAATTACTCGGTGAGTGATCTCGGCGGTAAAGTTACCGGCGAGTAGCAAGGAGGCTGTGATGGCTGGTTGGACTGGTGACTCGTCGTTCGACGTGTTCAAGTTGCCCGAGGAGCATGACGAGCTGCGGGCGGCGATCCGCGCGTTGGCCGAGAAGGAGATCGCTCCCTACGCCGCCGACGTCGACGAGAACGCGCGCTTCCCGGAGGAGGCCCTCGATGCGCTGAACGCGTCGGGCTTCAACGCGGTGCACGTGCCCGAAGAGTACGGCGGTCAGGGTGCGGACTCGGTGGCCGCCTGCATCGTCATCGAGGAGGTGGCCCGCGTCGACGCGTCGGCCTCGCTGATCCCGGCGGTGAACAAGCTCGGCACCATGGGCCTGATCCTGCGCGGCTCCGACGAGCTGAAGAAGAAGGTGTTGCCCTCGATCGCCTCGGGCGAGGCGATGGCGTCCTACGCGCTCTCGGAGCGCGAGGCCGGCAGCGACGCGGCCTCGATGCGCACCCGCGCGAAGGCCGACGGTGACGACTGGATCCTCAACGGCTCCAAGTGCTGGATCACCAACGGCGGCAAGTCGGCCTGGTACACGGTGATGGCGGTCAGCGATCCGGACAAGGGCGCCAACGGCATCTCGGCATTCATGGTCCACGAGGACGACGAGGGTTTCACGGTGGGGCCCAAGGAGCGCAAGCTCGGGATCAAAGGCTCGCCGACCACCGAGCTGTACTTCGAGAACTGCCGTATTCCGGGCGACCGGATCATCGGCGAGCCGGGCACCGGGTTCAAGACCGCGCTGGCCACCCTGGACCACACCCGCCCGACCATCGGTGCGCAGGCGGTCGGTATCGCCCAGGGCGCTTTGGACGCCGCGATCGCATACACCAAGGACCGCAAGCAGTTCGGCCGTCCGGTCGCCGACAACCAGGGTGTGCAGTTCATGCTCGCCGACATGGCGATGAAGGTGGAGGCGGCCCGGCTGATGGTGTACTCGGCGGCGGCGCGCGCCGAGCGTGGTGAGGGCAACCTCGGGTTCATCTCGGCGGCCTCGAAGTGCTTCGCCTCCGATGTGGCGATGGAGGTCACCACCGACGCCGTGCAGTTGTTCGGCGGCGCGGGCTACACCATCGACTTCCCGGTGGAGCGGATGATGCGCGACGCCAAGATCACCCAGATCTACGAGGGCACCAACCAGATTCAGCGGGTCGTGATGTCCCGCGCGCTGCTGCGTTAGTTCGCCGGCCTCAGGTGGGTGATGTCGCCCGCCGATACGGTGACCACGTCGGTGTCGGTGTCGATGAGCAGCCGGCCGGATTCGTCGACTTCTGTTGCGGTGCCGATGATTTCCCGATCCCCCGGCAGCAGCGCCCGCACCCGGCTGCCAACGGTCAGGCTGTGCGTGTGGTAGTCCGCCACCAGCGTCGGGTCCGGGCCGGGCGTGCGCTGCCAGCGTTCGATGCGTGCGCTCAGCCGGTCCAGGATCGCGATGGCCAGCGCGTCGCGGTCGAGGGCCTCGGCGCCCAGCATCTGCAGTGAGGTGGCGCACGGATCCGGGGCCTCCGCGGCGGTGAGCGTGACGTTGAGCCCGAGGCCGACCACGATGACCGGGTCGGGCGCGGCCACCTCGGCCAGGATGCCGGCCAGCTTGCCGGTTCCGACCAGGATGTCGTTGGGCCACTTGACCCCGGCCTCGATGCCCGTCGTGGCGCGGACGGCGTCGACGAGGGCCACCCCGGTCAGCAGCGGCAGCCAGCCCCACGCCTCCGGCGGCACGCCGTCGGCGCCGACGCCGACGGACAGCGCGATCTGTGATCGCGGGGGCGCCGACCAACTGCGGCCGTTACGTCCGCGGCCCGCGCTCTGATATTCGGCGAACAGCGCGGCGCCGGTGATGTCCGCGCCTCCGGCGTGTCGGGCCAGCAGGTCGGCGTTGGTCGAGCCGGTGGCATCCACCACGTCGATGCGCCAGCCGCCGTGCGCGGCGGGCAGGTCAAGCGGTGGGCGTCGCATGAATGGGAAACTTACTGAACACCAGCGTGAGCCGGAGCGGGCCGATGCGGTTGCGGAGTTCGGTGTAGGTGTGGGCGCGCAGTTCGTCCTGCTCCTCGACGGACATCGTGCCGGTGTAGGCCACCCGCAGGTCCACCTCGATGGCCTTGCCTCTGGCGATGGCCAGCGCGTCGACGAGCGTCAGTTCGTGCGCGAGTTCGCCGCCGTGTTCGGCGGAGACCGCGGCGATCGCCGCCCGCACCGCCTCGTCCAGTGTGGGATCCGCGCGCCGGCCGGACAACCGGCCGAACTCCAGCCGGATCTGCCGGATGGGTTCACCGATCAGCAGGACGCACAGAATGAGCACGATGATGCTGTCGGCGATGTCCTTGATGTTGAAGCGGTCCGACGTGACGAAGGTGCCCTCCGGAACCACGGCGACCAGGATCAGCGAGGCGCAGATGCCGCCGCTGATGAAGGCTTCCATCTTGGCCGCCGTCGCCTCCACTTTGAGCAGCGCCGAGGCGCCGTTGACGGAACGGTTGTTGCGTTCGTGGTTCCACTTCAGGCCCAAGCAGATCAGCACGCACACCGCGGTGTAGACGGCCGCGAGGCCGAAATCCGGTTCACTGCCGCGCCGGGTGATCAGGTACTCGATCACCTTGGCGAGGTTGGTGACGAGGCCGACGACCACGACGCCGAGGATCATCAGCGATCGGAACAGCGCGTAGAGGTTCTCCAAAGCCAGTCGGCCGTAGGGGCTTTCGACGTCGGCCGGGCGGGACGCCGTGACCGCCAACCGTGCGGCGATGAACGCCGCGGCCGCGTTGATCAGCGAGATTACGCCGTCCAACTGGGTGGCGGACACCCGGGTGACGCCGTACACGACGAAGCCGAGCACGGCCAGGCCCAGCATCGTGAACATGTAGGTGTACAGGCTGCGGCGCTCGGCCCGGAGGACCGCGGCCTCCGACGCCACTGGCATGGGCGTCAGCCTACGATGCTCAGCCCCCGGGGCAGATGAGCGGCCCGAGGATGGCCAGGCACTGCTCGCGGGTGCTGATGATGGCCGGCGGCGGGGGTGGCGGCGGCGGGGGCGGGGTCTCACCCTCGAAGATGTTCTGCGCGACGTTGCCCTGGCCGAAGTACACATACCAGTAGGTGTGGCAGACGTTGTTGTCCCAGATCACCGGGTTCGTGACGCGGTTGCCGGTCTGCACCGGCGGGTCACCCGGGCACCAGCGACAGGGGCCTTCCGGGTGGTCGGTGGGGCAGCCGGGCCAGCTAAGTGGCACGGGAGCGATCGGCCGCGCCTCGGCGGTCCCCGTCGAGTCCAGGCCGACGGTCGTGAGCGCCGCCGCGGCCGACAGCACCGTCCCGGCGAAACGCAGTGTGTTCTTCATCGCTCTCACCCAACCGTCGCGGCGTGACTACCGATCCCAAGAAAGTACTGCCGGGTTGGGGCTGTCAGCCCATATCGACCCAAATGGTCAAGCCGGTGAGGCCGGCCGCGAGCAGTGCAAGCAGGATCACGTCGAGCGCCGGCACTCGAGTCGTGGGCTCCGTTGCGGCCATCCGCCTCTCGCGGGCGATCAGGAAGAGCGGAAACGTCACGCTGATGGCGAGGAAGAATCCGCCGGCTATGTACAGCCAGACCAGCCGCACACCGTACTTGCGGGCTTCGATCACCATGAGGGTCGCGACGGACAAACCCAACATCAGGACGTCCGCGGTGATGTTCCGCGACGAGGCGTTGACCCGTGCGTCGTGCCAGAAGTTGCCGAAGAAGGCGATGACCCCGTCGTGGGTGTAGGCGATGGTCTGGGTCCACGTCGCGATCAACGCGACTACGGCGATCACGGCGTAGACGCCGCACAGCAGTTTGCGGGATGTGGTCATCACGAGAAGCTAGGTCGATTTCGCCGAGTTTTCGCGGTTATGACTACGCTCGGCCAATATCCACCGATGCCGGTCGCTGGCCCGGCTGCGCCGGCGGGTGGGCATCATCAGGCCGCGGTGGGGCGAGAGCGGTTGGCGGCGAGCCACGTTCAACGTTGCGGTCGGTACGCAGAGCGCGGGAACGAGCAGCGCGCTCCCCGGCACCGTGCGATAGGTGTGTCCGGACGGCGAGGTCCACAGCACCGTGCCGTCGGGATACTGCTCGTCGTTCCAACCACTGGGGCCGCACCAGAAAGTCTTGAGCAAGTGATGTTTTCGGCATAGCGATTTGAGGTTCGAGGCATGCGTGGGACCGCCGAGGTCGTAGGGAATCGTGTGGTCGACATCGCAGATGTCGGCGGGTGCGTCACAACCCGGGAAGCGGCAGGTGAGGTCGCGGCACCGCACGAACTCGGCCAGCTTGCTCGACGGCCGATAGTGCGACTCGGGCGGCGAGTCGCCGGGATGAATCACCGGTCGCAGTTCCGCGATGCCGCGGGCGGCCAGATCGGCCAGCTCGCTCCCCGAGATCGCCGCCCCGCCGAGCACCAGACCCGAAGCGCGCTCGGGGCCCGGCGCGGCCGCGGGCTGCGCGGTGCCCGCCTCGCACAGGACCTCGACCAAACGTTCGCGACTGGTGATTACCTCGGTGGTGTCGTCCTCTGGCCGGGTGCCGTGCACCACGCTGGCATCGGCATCCTCGAGCGTCGCCGCCTCGGCCACCACATGCACGACAACCGAAGGCTGGGAATCGCTGTCCGCGGCGGGGCATTCGGTGGATCCGCAGGCGCACGCCAGTACCGTTCGTCCGGCCGCCAGCGCGCCGAGCGCGTCGGCGCGCCGCTGATCGATATCGCGCGGATCGTCGGCGCAGACGGATCTGGACATCGCGGTCAATCGCCGATCCAGCAGCGCGGCATCGGCGGTGAGCAGCGTGCCGGTGAGGTAGGCCACCTTCGAGCCGTGCTTGATGTCGACGCAGCGGGAGCGGACCGCCGATTCGGTACGCCGGCGCGCCTCCGGGTCGTGACGCTCGACGATGCGGTCTATCGCGGTCTGGGTCTTGTAGATCGACAACCCACCCCAGGCCCGGATGGTGTCGGCCACTTCGGCGTCGATCGCGGCCATCACCGCAGGCTCCACCGCGAGCAGCGTCCGGGTGACGATCATCTGAACGGTCCGGAAGTCGACCTCGCCCGCGGCGAACACGGCGGCGACCCTGGGCAGCCGCTGGTGTAGGCAGACCGCGTTGTGCAGCAGTGACTCGGCGGCGCCCGCGGTGATCGATTGGGAGGCCGCGATCTCGGCGGCGACCGCCGCCCAGGGGTCGATGCGCCACAACTCGCGGCCCTCGGCGTCCTGGACCGGTACTTCCCGCCGGCGGTACAGCTCGGCGATCGCCGCGAGCCGGCGCGCGCAGGCGATGTTCTCCGAGCGCGCCGAGGCGCCGATGGCATCCACCACGGCCTCGGTACTCAATTCATCGAACATGCGTTCGATATTGCCACTTGCGACGGCCATACTCGAGACGTCCGGCACAACCTGTGGATGGAACTGAATCTGTGGATAGGCTGCGCACCGTGATGCGCCGCCGCCGGTTCCTGCAGGCCGCCGGGCTGTCGACCGCCGCGCTGCTGGCAGCCTGCAATCGCCCACCAACCACCGAGCGGCGGCAGGTGATCGTCATCGGCGCCGGGATCGCCGGTCTGGCGGCCGCCCGCACCCTGGCTGATCGGGGTCATGATGCGGTGCTGCTGGAAGCCCGGGACCGGATCGGCGGCCGCATCTGGACCAGCCGATGGTCGGATGCCGCGATCGACCTCGGAGCGTCCTGGATCCACGGCGTCGACGGCAACCCGATCGCGGAGTTGGCCCGTGCCGTCGGGGTCCGGACGGTCGCCACGACGTACGAGAACAGCTCCGACTACGGCACCGACGGCCGGCCGCTCGACCGCGTCGCCACCGCGGCGCTGAAACGCTGGCAGCACGTCGTCGCCACCGCAGTCAGCGACGCCCAGGACGAAGCCGAGGACGACGATCCCGACACCTCGCTGCGGTCGGTGGCCGAGCGCGCGGTGAACTGGGCGGCTCTGCCGCCGCCGGACCGGGCGCTGGTCGCGTCGGTGCTGAATGAGTACGAGCAGGAATACGCCGGCAGCGCAACGGAATTGTCAAGCCGCTACTTCGACGACGACAACGAGCTCGAGGGCGGCGACGTGCTCTTCCCCGCCGGCTACGGCGCGATCATCGACCACCTCGCCAAGGGTCTCACCATCCGCACCGGCCGGGTCGTCGACCGCATCGACTGGACCGGCAGCGGCGTCACCGTCAGCGCGGGCGCTGACACCTACACCGGCGACCACGTCGTGGTCACCCTGCCGCTCGGGGTGCTGCAAAGCGGCGCAGTGCAATTCGGCCGGGCCCTCCCCGCCGACACCACCACTGCGATCGCCAAACTCGGGATGGGCCTGCTGGACAAGTGCTTCCTGCGGTTCCCCAGCCGGTTCTGGCCCGACACCGATTGGCTGACGTATGTGCCTCCCGCCGAAAATGCCGGGCAGTGGGCGCAGTGGGTCAACTACGCCCGCGTATCCGGCCAGCCGATCCTGTTGGGCTTCAACGCCGCCGACTTCGGCCGCGCGGTCGAAACCTGGTCCGACGGCGCCATCATCGACAGTGCGATGGGCACCCTGCGCACCATCTACGGCGGGGACATCCCGGCTCCCGTCGACTACCGGATAACCCGATGGTCGGCCGACCCGTACGCGCGGGGCTCCTACTCGTTCAACAAGGTCGGCTCCACCCCAGAGATGCGCGACCACCTCGCGGCGGTCGTCGACGACCGAGTGCACTTCGCCGGCGAGGCCACCGACCGGAACTCCTTCGCCACCGTCCACGGCGCCTACAACTCGGGACTGCGCGCCGCCGACCAGATCAGCGGCTGAGGTCGCGGGTCACCTTCTCGGTGACCCGGCGCCGATCCAGCAGGGCCGCATCGGGATTGGCGACCTGAACCAGCGACGCGCCGGCGGCGAACACGGCCAGCAGGTTGTCGACGACCTCGGCCGGCGTGGCCCACCCCAGGACCGACAGCACCCGGTCCCCGGTCGTGATGCCCCGTGCGGCGGCCGAGTCGACGGCGGCCGAGAACACCTCGTCGGCCGAACGGCCCGCCAGCGCCGGGCCCGGCCCGCGCTCGGGAACCACCTGGTCACCGTGCACCCGAACGGCGGTCGCGTAGTCCGTCACGCCGAGCGGCAGATCCGGTGCCGGCTTGCCGAACGGGTCCAGCGACAGCACCGCCACCTCGCCGCCGGCCACCGCCTCGTCCGCCTCGTCGAGACGCGGCGCTGTACACAGGGCGACATCGGCGCCACCGGAAAGCACCACCTCGGCTCCGATCCACCACACCCCGAACAGCACGGCCGCGCTCTGCCAATGCGCGGGTAGCAGGACCGCGACGGAACTGCCCGGGCCGCAACCCAATTCGTCGCGCAACAGATTGGCGGTCTTGGCCGCCCAGTTCGCCAGCGTCACCGTTGACAGTTCGATCCGCTCGCCGGTGGCGTCGTCGTAGTAGGTGATCCGCGGCCCCATCGGATCGGCGCGCAGCAACGGATCCAGAACCGCGTCGGTCAGATTCATCAGTTGACGCACTTGGGGTCGTCGGACCCCGCGGTGATGACCGGCGACGGCGGCGGCGGAGTCGAATCCCCGGCCTGTCCGGCGGCCTGGTCCACCGTGGCCGCCGTCGGCAGGCTGCCCTCGAGGCCGGACCCGGGGCCGGTGTAGTCCCCGGCCAGCACCACCCGGACGTGGCCCTGGGGGATCGAGTCGTCCTCGACCACCGGCAGGCCGCCGAGGTCCTTGGCCACCGCCTGCGCGCCGAGGTCGTCGGCGCCGGGCGCCTGCACCTGGCTCTTGGTGACATGCTCTTTGTCGTTGTTGCCGACTGTCCCGGCTGCGAATCCCTTGGCGCTCAGCACATCCGACACCGCCGAGGCGAGGCCGTTGATGTTGGTGTCGTTGACGACGTCGGCCGTCGTCTTGTCCGGTGAGTAGGCGATCTGCTCGGTCTTGCCCTCGGCCTGGTCGTGCAGCAGGCCATCCACCCACTCGTGCACATCGGTCGGATTCACCCGCACCACCGACTGCATGCCGTCGTCGCTCCAGCCGGCCTCGTCGACCACCGGGATGGTGGCGAACGCGACGTTGCCGCCGGCGAGATGCTCGAGCTGCTTGATGAAATCCATGATGTCCCAGCCCGACGAGAGCACCACCGAACGCTGGATGGCGTCCTGGAGCTTGCTCATGGTGGCCGGGCTGGTCAGCGTCCTGCCCGAAATCACCTGGTGCGCAAGCTGAGCCATCACCACCTGCTGACGCACCACCCGGTCGAGGTCGCCGCGCGGCAGGTCGTGGCGCTGGCGGACGAAGCTCAGTGCCTGCGGGCCGTCCAGCTTCTGCCAGCCGGCCGGAAAGTCGGCCCCGGAAAGCGGTTCGTAGACTGCCTCTTTCAGGCATACGTTCACGCCGCCGAGGGCGTCGGTGATCAGGGCGAAGCCAAGCAGGCCGATCTCGGCGTAGTGGTCGACCGTGACGCCGGTGAGGTCGGCGACGGTCTTGATCAGCGCCTCGCGGCCGGCCTCGGTGGCCTTCGGCTCGGCCTCGGTGGGGTCCATGCCCTGGTTCTCGACGAGTTCCTTCATCTTGTCGAGCTTCACCTGGCCGTAGACACCGTTGATCTTCGTCTTGCCGAGCCCGGGCGCCTCGACATAGGAGTCACGCGGAATCGAGATAGCGGTCGCCGAGCGCCCGTTGTTGGGGATGCGCACCAGGATGATCGTGTCGGTGTTGGTCGAGACGTCGTCGCCGGCGTGCAGCGCGGCCAGTTCCTCCTCCGACAGCGGGTTGCCGTGCGCGTCCGTGCGGCTGTCCATGCCGACCAGCAGGATGTCGATCGCGCCGTCCTGACCGCCGCCGCCGAGCGCGGCGGAACTGAAGTGGAAGATCCCGCCCTCGAAGGCCCGGATCTTGCCCCAGGCCACCCCGGTGCCCAGCATCACCACCACGGCGAACAGCGCCATCACGGTCCGGCCCACCCGCCGCGGACCGGTCACAGGCGTCACTTCGGTCTCGGCTGGCATCAGCCCAGGCTACTTGCGAGGTGGGCGCATACCCGGTAGCCGAAACCGGCGTGCCAGACTCGTCGTCATGGCTGAGCGGATCGTGATCACCGGCGCCGGCGGTCAGGTGGGCGGCTTTCTCGCAGGTGAGGCCGCCCGTCGGGGCTGGGAAGTGCGCGCGTTGACCCACAGACAGTGGGACATCACCGACCCGGCGGCCGCCGAGCGGTTCATCGCGGCGGACGACCTGGTGGTGAACTGCGCGGCATTCACCAACGTCGACGCCGCCGAGGCCGAACCGGACGCCGCCTACGCCATCAACGCCACCGGCCCGGAGAACATCGCCCACGCCTGCGCGCGCGCCGGGGCGCGGCTGGTGCACGTGTCCACCGACTACGTCTTCGGCGGCGAGCAGCACCGCCGCTACGAGGTCGGCGACGCGACCAATCCGCTGGGTGTCTACGGCAAGAGCAAGCTGGCCGGTGAACTGGCCGTGCTGGCCGCGATGCCGGACGCCAAGGTCGTGCGCACCTCCTGGGTGTACACCGGTGGTGGCGGCAGCGACTTTGTGGCCGTGATGCGCCGGCTGGCCGCCACCGACCGTGAGATCGACGTGGTCGACGACCAGACCGGCTCGCCCACCTACGCGAAGGACCTGGTGAACGCGCTGTTCGAGGCCGGTGAGGAGCGCATCCGCGAACCGATCCTGCACGCCGTGAACGACGGCGCGGTCAGCCGCTGGGAACTGGCCCGGGCGACGTTCGCCGAACTCGGCGAAGATCCCGAACGGGTGCGCCCGGTGAGCACCGACGCGTTTCCGCGCCCGGCGCGGCGCCCGGTGTACTCCGCGATGTCGATGGAACTGTCGGTCCGGGCCGGCCTGACCCCGTTGCGCCTGTGGCGGGACGCCCTGGCCGCGGCGCTCGCCGTCCCTGTCGAAGACACACCGCGTTGAGCGACGAGCGTCCCCTGCCCGTGGTCACGGTGACCTACTCGCCGGGCTCACACCTGGACCGCTTCCTGTCCTCGCTGACGGTGGCGACCGACCGGCCGGTGACGGTCGTCATCGCCGACAACGGCTCCACCGACGGCACCCCGGAGGAGGCGCTGGAGCGCTACCCCTACGCGGAGTTGCTGCGCACCGGCGGAAACCTGGGCTACGGCACCGCCGTCAACCGCGCCGTCGCCAAGCTGGCGAGCGAGGACGAGTACCTGATCGTCGCCAACCCGGACGTGGTGTGGGCGCCGGGCAGCATCGACGAACTGCTGGCCGCCGCCGAACGCTGGCCGCGCGCGGCGACGCTCGGCCCGTTGATCCGCGACCCGGACGGCTCCATCTATCCGTCGGCGCGGCACCTGCCCAGCCTGATCCGCGGCGGCATGCACGCCGTGGTGGGTTTCGCCTGGAAGGGCAACCCGTGGACGAAGACCTACCGCCAGGAACGGCTGGAGCCCAGCGAGCGGCCGGTGGGCTGGCTGTCGGGTTCCTGCCTGCTGGTGCGCCGGGAGGCGTTCGATCAGATCGGCGGGTTCGACGAGCGCTACTTCATGTATATGGAGGACGTCGACCTGGGCGACCGGTTCGGCCGGGCCGGCTGGCTCAACGTCTACGTGCCGTCGGCGGAGATCCTGCACGACAAGGGCCACTCGACCGGCCGGGATCCCGCCAGAAACCTGCGGGCCCATCACGACAGCACCTACATTTACCTGACCAGCAGGCATATCGGCTGGTGGCGCGCGCCGCTGCGGTGGACGATGCGGGGCGCCCTGAAGGTCCGGGCGCGGGCGGCGGTGCGCAAGTCCCGGCGGGAACTGGCGAGAGGTGGGGCCCGGTGAGCGGAACCGATCCCTCAAAGGTTGACGCCGTCGTGCTCGTCGGCGGCAAGGGCACCCGGCTGCGTCCGCTGACCCTCTCCGCGCCCAAGCCGATGCTGCCCACCGCCGGGCTGCCGTTCCTGACCCACCTGCTCTCCCGGATCGCAGCGGCCGGTGTCGAGCACGTCATCCTGTCCACCTCCTATCAGGCGGCGACGTTCGAGGCCGAGTTCGGTGACGGGTCGAAGCTCGGCCTGCAGATCGAGTACGTCACCGAGACCGACCCGCTGGGCACCGGCGGCGGGATCGCCAACGTCGCGCCACGACTGCGCAACGACACCGTGATGGTGTTCAACGGCGACGTGCTGTCCGGCGCCGACCTGACCCAGATGCTGGCCGCCCACCACGACACCGCGGCCGAGCTGACCCTGCACCTGGTCCGGGTCAGCGATCCGCGGGCATTCGGCTGCGTCCCCACCGACGACACCGGCAGGGTGCTGGCGTTCCTGGAGAAGACCGAGGACCCGCCCACCGACCAGATCAACGCCGGCACCTACATCTTCAACCGGTCGATCATCGACCGGATCCCGCGCGGCCGCGCGGTGTCGGTGGAACGCGAGGTTTTCCCTGCCCTGCTCAGCGACGGCGTCAAGGTCTGCGGCTTCGTCGACTCCAGCTACTGGCGCGATATGGGCACCCCCGAGGACTTCGTCCGCGGCTCGTCCGATCTGGTGCGCGGCCTGGCGCCGTCACCCGCGCTCGGGGGGCAGCGCGGCGAGAGCCTGGTGCACGACGGGGCATCGGTGGCCCCGGGTGCGGTGCTGATCGGTGGCACCGTGGTGGGCCGCGGCGCCGAGATCGGTCCCGGTGTCCGGCTGGACGGCGCGGTGATCTTCGACGGCGCCCGAATCGACGCCGGGTCGGTGGTGGAGCGCTCCATCATCGGGTTCGGCGCGCACATCGGGCCGCGCGCGCTGATCCGCGACGGGGTGATCGGCGACGGCGCCAACATCGGTGCCCGCTGCGAGTTGTTGCGCGGCGCCCGGGTCTGGCCCGGGGTGGCCATCCCGGACTGCGGGATCCGCTACTCCTCCGACATCTGAGTACGCGCCCGCGCGATCGCCACCAGGTGCGCCAGCGCGGCGTCGGTGCCGCCGGGCAGCTCCTGCACCGGCCACCATTGCAGGTCCAGCGATTCGTCGCTGATCGCGATGTCGGCGTCGGCCGGCGCCCGGGCGATGAACTGCAGATCGAGATGCCGGGTCGGCACCCCGAGCGAGCAGGTCACCGGATGCACGTGGATGGCACCGAGGTCCGGGTCGATGCGCAGGCCCGCGACGCCGGACTCCTCGGTGGCCTCGCGCAGCGCGGCCGCCACGATGCCGGTGTCGGCGTCCTCGCAGTGCCCGCCGAGCTGCACCCAGCGGCCCAGCCGCGGATGCAGGGTCAGCAGCACCTGATCACCGGCGTCGGCGACGACCAGCGCCGACGCGGTGATGTGCCCGGGCACGCAGCTGCGCCGGCAGCTGTCCTCCCGGCCGAGCAGGAACGCCAGCACGGAATGCCGCAGCGCGTCCTGGGCGGCGTCCGGGGCCGACCAGTCGGTCAGCAGGGCGATCGCCGACTCGCGCACCGGGTCGGTCATCGGCGCACCAGCAGATCGCCCGCCGGCGCCGGGTCGCGCGGCTGCGGCGGGTCGGCCGGATAGCCGATCGCGACCGCGCCCAGCGGCTCCCAGTCGGCGGGCAGCTCCAGGGCGTCGCGGACCAGTTCGGCGGTGAAGATGGTCGAGCCGATCCAGCAGCTGCCGACCCCGCGCACGGCCAGCGCGACCAGCAGCGCCTGCACCGCCGCGCCGACGGCGACGGTGAACATGGTGTGCTCGGCCGCGGTCCGGGCGGCGTCCGGATAGCTGTGCGCACCCTCGGGCACCAGGAACGGGATGACCACCTCGGGCGCGTCGTAGAGGATCTGTCCCCGGGCCACCCGCCGCTCGACCGCGTCGGCGGGCCTGCCGTCGGCGGTCAGGTCGGCGCGCCAGGCGGCGCGCATCCGGTCCAGCAGCGCCACCCGGCGGCCGCGGTCGGCCAACCAGACGAACCGCACCGGCCGGGTGTGGTGCGGGGCGGGCGCCGTCAGCGCCTCGGCCACCGCCGCCTCGATCAACTCCGCCGCGACGGGTTCGGCCGCGAACCGCCGCACGGACCGGCGCAACAGCTGCGCCTGGCGGCGGCCGAGTTCGATCGACTCCGCGGTGCCCAGCCAGAACAGGTCGTCCTCCCCGCCGCGCAGCAGCCGCGCCGCGGTCGAGCCGTCGTCGGGCAGCGCGAGCCCACGCACCACCGCGACCGGGACCGCGGTCAGCTTGCCCTTGACCAGATCGGCGGCCGCTGCGATCTCGTCGGCGACCGCGACCTCGGTGACCACCAACTCGTTGCCGTGGCCGTCCACCGCGCCGGCGTAGCCGTACAGCACCGGCAGGCCCGCCGAGCCGATGGCGGCGTCGGTCTGCCCGTTGCGCCAGGCCCGGCCCATGGTGTCGGTGATCACCACCGCGACCTCGACACCAGGATCGGCCCGCAGCGAACTTCGCAGCGCGGCGGCGCTGCCATCGGGATCGACTGGCAGCAAGGCCAATTCGGCCGAGCCGACATTGGACCCGTCCACCCCGGCGGCGGCCTGGACGAGGCCGAGCCGGTTCTCGGTGATCAGGGTGCGCCCCTTGCGCGCCAGCACGCGGACGGCCTCGTCGTCGATAAGCCTGCGCCGCAACGCGTCCCGTTCCTCGGGGTCGGCCGGCGCCGGCACGATGCGGCCCTCGCACTTGGACACCACCTTGCTGGTGACCACCAGCACGTCGCCGTCACGCAGCCAGGGCGCGGCGGTGGCGATGGCCGCCGCCAGGTCGTCACCGGGCCGGAACTCGGGCAGCCCCGGGACGGGCAGGATCTCGACCGGCGCGGCCGCGCCGTGTTCCTGGCTCACCGGGCGACACCGGCGAGATCGAGTCCGGTGCGCACCATCTCGGCGGTGACCGCCGGGTCGGTCATCAGCAGCGGGATCGACGTGACCGTCACCCCGGGAACTTCGGCGTGGTCGCCCTCGTGCACCAGCCAGTAGTCCAGGATGCCGGTCGCCGACCTGGCGCCGTAGTGCCGTGCGACCGCCTGCGAGGTGGTCTCGACGCCGATGACGGACAGGCACTCGTCGGCCATGCCGCGCAAGGGCTTTCCGCCGATGATGGGGGAGTAGGCGATGACGGGCGCGCCGGTGGTGCGCAGCGCGCTGCGAATGCCCGGGATCGCCAGGATCGCGCCGATGCTGACGACAGGGTTGGACGGCGCCATCATCACCACGTCGGCTTCGGTGATCGCGTCGACGACTCCCGGTCCCGCCGTGGCCTTTTCGGAGCCGATGAACGCGAAACTGTGCGTCTGGACCTGGGCGCGATACCGCACCCACCACTCCTGGAAGTGAATAGCCTTGCGGTCCACGGTTTCCGGATCGGTGATCACCACATGGGTCTCGCAGCGGTCGTCACTGGCCGGCAGCAGTCGCGCGCCGGGGGACCAGCGGTGGCACAATGCCTCCGTCACCTCGGAGAGTGGGTAGCCGGCCCGCAGCATCTGGCTGCGCACCAGGTGGGTGGCCAGGTCGCGGTCGCCGAGGCCGAACCAGTCGGGTTGCACGCCGTAGGCGGCCAATTCCTCCTTGGCATGCCAGGTCTCGTCGCGGTGTCCCCAGCCACGCTCGGGGTCGATCCCACCGCCCAGGGTGTACATGCAGGTGTCCAGGTCGGGGCAGATTCGCACGCCGTGCATCCAGGCGTCGTCCCCGATGTTGACCACCGCGGTGAGCTCGTGATCAAGATCGCCTGCGGCTCCGGAGAACTGGCCCAGACCGAGCAGTCGCTGCACTCCGAGCAGGAACCTGGCGCCCCCCACGCCCCCCACCAGAACAGTGATCTTCACACCGACCGACACTAGGCGGTCGGGTGTTTCGGGACGCACGCGGTCACGCGGAAGTCACTGTGATGAAACGCCGGAGTGTCGACACGCCGGATTCCGCCGAGAAAATGGTATTTATTTCCGTTGAATCGCTTGACCGGACCTCACAACCCGTGTCTAATCACATCAGTGTCATTTCCTGTTCTACCTGCCGGTTTCGGTGTCGCAGACGGGGATTCGACCAAATGTTCGAATGATGCGGGGATCGACTAGACCAGGTGAGGAGGCGGAGATGTCCTACGAGCACCTAATCGGAGCCATGGGGGCGCCGCACACCATTACCGGCCCGTCGAATTCGGGGACGACGGCACGCGCTCACCTGAGTTTGGTGCCGGAGCCAGTTTTCGATGTAGTTCCGGAATCCGGCGACGAAGACCAGTGGCAGGAACGCGCCCTGTGCGCGCAGACCGATCCGGAGGCGTTCTTCCCCGAAAAGGGTGGATCGACTCGGGAAGCCAAGCGGATCTGCCTTGGCTGCGAGGTGAAGGACGCCTGCCTCGACTACGCCCTGGCCCACGATGAGCGGTTCGGCATCTGGGGCGGGCTGTCCGAGCGCGAGCGCCGTCGCCTCAAGCGCGGCATCATCTAGCGCTGCGCTAATCGGCGCCCAGGCTCGGGTCGATCACCGACGGCTCGACGCCCAGATAGGTGGCGACCTGTGCCACCAAGATCTCGTGCAGCAGGTCGGTCAGGTCGAGCGAATCCTTTGCGCGCCGCTCGATCGGCTTGCGGAACAACAGAATTCGAGCCCGCGTGGTGTTACCGCGGACGTCCACGCCGGCCGGGATGAGCCGGGCCAGCGCGATGGGACCATCGGCCACCACCTCCGGCGGCCACTGCACACTGTCCGGATCCTTCGGTGCGATCCGCGGTATCTCGTCGACCGCGACGTCCAGCCCCACCAGGCGCTGCTGCCATCGGCGCTCGATCGGTTCGTAGGCCTCCAGCACCGCCATGTCGAAGCGCTCCGCGCGGCTGCGCCAGCCCGGAACGGTGGGCGGAAGCAGGGGGCCGCGCATCTCACGTCCGCGTCGTGACCCCGACGCACCGCCGGATCGACCGCCGTGCCGGGAGCTGCGGGAATCGCCCACGGCACCGATCGTAACGGTTGGACATCGGCGGGTCGGCGGCTGCGCGTGTCCGGCGGCCTGGTGTGTTTGAAGCGCGATAGCCTCACGGACGTGAATGTTCCCCGTCGCTGCTGCAGGCCCGGGTGCCCCCATTACGCGGTGGCGACGCTGACGTTCGTCTACTCCGATTCGACCGCCGTCGTCGGCCCCTTGGCCACCGTGCGCGAGCCGCACTCGTGGGATCTGTGCGTGGGCCACGCGGGCCGCATCACCGCGCCGCGCGGCTGGGAGCTGATGCGGCACGCCGGACCGCTGCCCACCACCCCCGACGACGACGACCTCATCGCGCTGGCCGACGCCGTGCGGGAGGGCCGCGAGGTGCTGCCGGGCGCGCCGGTCGCCGGGTTCTCCGAGCCGGGCGGGGCGGCCCACGCGCACACCGTGCTGCCCTCGGCCGCGCACCGGCCCACCACGGCCGGACGCCGGCGCGGGCATCTGCGGGTGCTGCCGGACCCCACCGACTGAGCGTCGGAAACGGCTAGGCTGACGGCCAAGAGTCCTCTCGGTCAGGAGATCCGTCATGTCCAGGTCCGCCACGGCGGTGCGTCAGGTGATCAAGGCCTATGACGTGCGCGGACTGGTCGGCGAGGAGATCGACGAGGGCTTCGTCGCCGATGTCGGCGCCGCCTTCGCCCGGCTGGTTCGCGGCGCGGATCGGGTGGTGATCGGCTACGACATGCGGGAGAGTTCGCCCGCGCTGGCCGACGCCTTCGCCGGCGGTGTCACCGCGCAGGGCCTCGACGTGGTGCGCATCGGTCTGGCCTCCACCGACCAGCTGTACTTCGCCTCGGGCCTGCTGGACTGCCCGGGCGCCATGTTCACCGCCAGCCACAATCCCGCCGCCTACAACGGCATCAAGCTGTGCCGCGCCGGCGCCAAGCCGGTCGGCGAGGACACCGGACTGGCGGTGATCCGCGACGAGGTGATCGCCGGGGTGCCCGGCTACGACGGCCCGGCGGGTGCGATTCACGACCGCGACGTGCTGACCGAGTACGGCGAGTTCCTGCGCTCGCTGGTGAACCTCACCGATCTGCGGCCGCTGCGGGTGGCCGTCGACGCCGGCAACGGCATGGCCGGGCACACCGCACCGGCGGTGCTGGGCCCGATCGGATCGCTGACGCTGCTGCCGCTGTACTTCGAACTCGACGGATCGTTCCCCAACCACGAGGCCAACCCGCTGGAGCCGGCCAACCTGGTGGACCTGCAGCGGTATGTGCTCGAGACCGGTGCCGATATCGGCCTGGCGTTCGACGGCGACGCGGACCGCTGCTTCGTCGTCGACGAGCGCGGCAACCCGGTGTCGCCGTCGGCGGTGACGGCGCTGGTCGCCGGCCGCGAGTTGACCCGGGAGATCGGCGCCACCGTCATCCACAACCTGATCACCTCCCGAGCGGTGCCCGAGCTGGTCATCGAACGCGGCGGCACACCGGTGCGCTCGCGGGTCGGGCACTCCTATATCAAGGCCCTGATGGCCGACACCGGTGCGATCTTCGGCGGCGAGCACTCCGCGCACTATTACTTCCGCGACTTCTGGGGCGCCGACTCCGGCATGCTCGCGGCGCTGCACGTGCTGGCCGCGCTCGGTGAGGAGCATCGGCCGCTGTCGGAGTTGATGGCCGACTATCAGCGTTACGACGCTTCCGGCGAGATCAACTTCCGGGTCGGCGACGCTCCCGCGTGCGTTGAAGCCGTGCTGAAATCGTTTGGCAGCCAGATCGTTTCGCTCGACCACCTGGACGGGGTGACCGTCGACGTCGGCGACGGCGCCTGGTTCAACCTGCGCACCTCCAACACCGAACCGCTGCTGCGGCTCAACGTCGAGGCCCGCACCGCTGACGACGTCGAGAAGATCGTCCGCCGGGTCGCCGACCAGATCGCGGTGACCAGCGGGGCCGGACCATGAGTTCGGCCAACGCCACGGTCGACCTCGATGACACCGAGGGGCTGCTGGACGCCGACCGCGACGGGTTGTTGCGGGCCTCGGCGATGGCCGGGGCCCAGGTCCGCGCCACCGCGGCCGCGATCGACGAGGGGGCGCTGAATTCCGTTGCCGGCGGCCAGCGCCCGCGCACGCTGATCTGGGTCGCCGGCCGGGGTGCCGGCGAGACCGCGGGGACCATGCTGGCCGCCGCGTTCGGCGGGTCGGCGGGTGAACCGATGGTGGTCGCCGCGGAGTCCCCGCCCTGGATCGGTCCGCTCGACGTGTTGGTCGTCGCCGGTGACGATCCGGGCGATCCCGCACTGGTGACGGCGGCGGCGACCGCCGTGCGCCGCGGGGCCCGGGTGGTGGTCGCCGCACCGTACGAGGGTCCGCTGCGCGATGCCACCGCCGGGCGCACCGCGGTGCTGGCGCCGCGGCTGCCGGCGCCCGACGAGTTCGGGCTGTGCCGCTATCTGGCCGCCGGGCTGGCCACGCTGGCGGCCGTCGACCCCGGGGTCAGCGTCGATCTCGCCCGGCTGGCCGACGAACTCGACGCCGAGGCGCTGCGCAACAGCGCGGGCCGCGAGCTGTTCACCAACCCGGCAAAGGTTCTGGCCGAACGGGTCTCCGGGCGCCGCGCGGTGCTGGCCGGCGACTGCGCCGCGACCCTCGCGCTGGCCCGGCACGGCGCCGCGGTGTTCCTGCGGCTGGCCGGCGAGGTGGTCGCCGCGGCCGGTCTGGCCGACGCGATGGTCGCGCTGCGCAGCGGGATGACGAGCCGGTTCAGCGACCCGGTGGACCGGCTGTTCCACGACGAGGAGTTCGACGGCCCGGCGCCCAGCGCGATGCGGGTGCTGGCGCTGGCGCTGGCCGCCGAGCGCGAGGTGGTCACCGCGCGGGTGGCCGGGTGCGGCGACGTCGACGTGGTCGGCGCCGAGGATGTCGGGGACACGGGGGAGACCGGCGCGATCACCGTGCCGGCGGGACCGACCGAGCAACAACTGGCGGTGCTATCCGTTCGGTTGGAGATGGCGGCGGTCTACCTCAAGTTGGTGGGGGGATAACAGGTAGTGGAGTTGTTACGGGGAGCGATCCGGACCTATGCGTGGGGGTCGCGCACGGCGATCGCCGAATTCACCGGACGACCGGCGCCGACGGCGCACCCGGAGGCGGAGTTGTGGCTCGGCGCCCACCCCGGTGATCCGGCGTGGCTGGAGACCGCGACCGGCGAGGTGTCGCTGATCGACGCGGTGCGCACCGATCCGGAGGGTCAGCTCGGCGCCGCGGTGCGGGCCCGATTCGGCGATGTGCTGCCGTTCCTGGTCAAGGTGCTGGCCGCCGACGAACCACTGTCGCTGCAGGCCCATCCCAGCGCGGAGCAGGCCCTGGAGGGCTATCTGCGCGAGGATCGGGCCGGCGTGCCGCTCAACTCGCCGGTCCGCAACTACCGCGACCGCAGCCACAAACCGGAGGTGCTGGTCGCACTCGACGATTTCGAGGCGCTGGCGGGTTTCCGCCCGGCGGCCGGTTCGGTGGAGCTGATGCGGGCGTTGGGGGTTCCGGAGCTGGAGCCCTACATCGCACTGCTCACCGGCCAGTCCGACGCCGAGGGGTTGCGGGCGCTCTTCACCACCTGGATCACCGCGCCGCAGCCCGATCTCGACATACTGATTCCCGCCGTGTTGGAGGGTGCCGTCGAGTATCTGCGTTCCGGGGCAACGACATTCGTCCCGGAGGTCAAGGCCGTACTCGAACTCGGCGAGCGCTACCCCGGTGACGCCGGTGTGCTGGCGTCGTTGTTGCTCAACCGGATCGGGCTGCGCCCCGGTGAAGCCATCTTCCTGCCCGCCGGCAACCTGCACAGCTATCTGCGTGGGGTGGCGGTCGAGGTGATGGCCAACTCCGACAACGTGCTTCGCGGTGGGCTGACCCCCAAGCACGTCGACGTGCCGGAGCTGCTGCGGGTGCTGGACTTCGACCCGGCCCGCGAGGAGGCCCTGCGGCCCCAGACCCGGCGGGACGGGATCGAACTGGTGTACCAGACGCCGGTGCCGGAGTTCGCCACCTCGGTGCTGATGCTCGACGGCGAGCACCTCGGCCACGAGGTCGACGCGCCGTGCCGGCACGACGGCCCGCAGATCCTGGTGTGCACCCAGGGTTCGGTGGTCGTTCGGGCGAAATCCGACGAGGTCCGCATCGAGCGCGGATCCTCGGCCTGGGTCGCCGCCGACGATGGGCCCATCCGGTTGGAGGCGCAGGAGCCCACCAAACTGTTCCGCGCTACGGTTGGCCTCTAAAAAGGAGGGCACGCCGATGTCGACCGAGGGCAGCACCAAGGCGATCCTGGCAGCGCTGGCCGCCAATGCGGGCATCGCCGTGGCCAAGTTCGTCGGCTTCGTGATCACCGGTAGTTCCTCGATGCTGGCCGAGGCGGTGCACTCGGTGGCCGACACCTCCAACCAGGGCCTGCTGCTGTTCGGCCAGCGCCAGGCCCGCAAGGAAGCCACCAGCCTGCATCAGTTCGGTTACGGCCGCAGCCGCTACTTCTACTCGTTCGTCGTCGCGCTGGTGTTGTTCTCGCTCGGCGCGATCTTCGCGCTCTACGAGGGCTATCACAAGATCTCCCATCCGCGGGCGCTGACCTCTCCGATCGTGGCGGTGGTGATCCTGGTCGTGGCGATCGGCCTGGAGACCTTCAGCTTTCGCACCGCGATGGTGGAATCCCGCCCACTGAAGGGGCGCAGCACCTGGTGGCAGTTCATCCGCCGGTCGCGCAACCCGGAACTGCCGGTGGTCCTGCTCGAGGACACCGGTGCCCTGCTCGGCCTGCTCTTCGCGCTGGGTGGCGTGGGGTTGACGGTCCTGACCGGCGACCCGGTCTGGGACGGCGTGGGCACCATGCTGATCGGTGCGCTGCTGGGCGTGATCGCGGTGATCCTGATGGTCGAGATGCACAGCCTGCTGATCGGGGAGGGCGCCACCGCCGAGGAGTGCCGGGCCATTCAGGCGGCGCTGGAATGCACCGACCGGATCGACCGGGTAATCCACCTGCGCACCCAGTACCTGGGCCCCGACGAGATGCTGGTGGCGGCCAAGATCGCCCTGGCGCCGGGCACCGACCTGGCCACCGTCGCCGCCACCATCGACGCCGCCGAGGCGGCCACGCGGGCCGCCGTACCGGCGGCGAAGGTCATCTACCTGGAACCGGATCTCGATCGCGCGCTGGCGCCCTAGCCGGCCGCTGCTGTGCCCACCACAGCCGCATGTTGTGTCGCACCGTGCGGCCCACGATGCTCGGCGGGGGCACCATGTAGAGGCTGTCGAGCAGGCTGAAGCGGCGCAGAAACCATTCCGCGAGAACGGGATCGGTCTCGGCCGCCCCGAGGAACTGGTCGAACAGCGAACCCACCGGCCGGTACCACCACGGCCCCCGGCCGCTGGCACCGTGCAGGGTGAGGTCGCCGATGGCGTTCATCGTCCACACCGGATACGTCGTGGCCGCGGTGGCCCGGTTGAACTCTGCGGCCAGTTCGGTTGTGCCCGAGCCCAATACCCGGCGCAGGTGCCCGGCCTGGATGGAACTCATCGTCATGCCCTGCCCGTAGGTCGGGTTGAAGCTCGCCACCGAGTCGCCCACCGGGACGATCCCCGCCGGAAAGCGGCGCAGCTTGTCGTAGCGCCGCCACCGGCTGGCCGGGTAACGGTGGAACGCCACCTCGCCCAGCGGCTCGGCCGCGGCGATCGCCGCCGCATGGTTCGGGGGCAGAATCGCCGAAGCGACAGCGCAGATCTCGGCGAAGTCCTTTGGGGGCGCGACGCCTCTGACCGTGAAGGTGGTCAGCGCCCAGGTCCGGTCCTCGTAGCACAGCATGCCCAAGCCGACCGGTTCGGTGCGGGACGCCCCCGCGACGACCACCTTCTCGGCGAGCAGCCCGTCCGGGATCCGCAGTTGCTGTGTGGCATAGCTGATTCCGACGTCGACGGTCTCCTCCGGCGGTCGTGCGTATCCCCACTGCTCCAGCCAGGCCGGCAGCCGGGTGCCGCGGCCGGTCGCGTCGACGACGAGGTCGGCCTCCTCGAACTCCGGCCCGTCACCGCCGGCCAGCAGCACACCGGTGACGCGTTGCGCCTCGCCGTCGAACCGGGGCGCGTCGACGTCGCATCGGGCGATCCGCACATTGCGCAGAGCCGCGGCGCGAGAACGGATCTGCCACTCCAGTTGCTTGCGGCTGGGCACGTAGGCGGTGAACTCGCGGCGCAGGGTGTGCCCGGTGCCCAGCACGTGGCCCGCGGCGCCGAAATAGATGCAGTCCGGGCGGTTCTCCAGTTTGAGCACACCGGCGGACACCATGTCATCGAGCAGTCCGGGGAACAGCGCCTCGAACTCGGCGGCGCCCCGCGCCATCAGGATGTGCACGTGCCGATCCTGCGGCACCGCACTCCGATGGGCCGGGGCGTCCGGCAACCGATCCCGGTCGTACACCGTTACCCGGTCGAAGTGCTCCGAGAGCACCCGCGCCGCGCACAGCCCGGCGATGCTGGCGCCGATGACGATCGCGTGCCGGCGTTTCACCGGTTTCGCGGGTCCGCCCATGGCGACCAACGTACCCTCCAGCATCATCCGCTAATCGGGACGAGCGAACGGATACAGGAGGGACATGCCGATGACCCGCAACCGGCGGACCAAGTCGGTGGAGCAGTCCATCCTCGACACCGACGAGCCCGGCACCCGGCTGCGCAAGGACCTCACCTGGTGGGACCTGACGGTGTTCGGCGTCTCCGTCGTCGTCGGCGCCGGCATCTTCACCGTCACCGCATCGACGTTCGGCAACATCACCGGCCCGGCCATCTCGGTGTCCTTCGTCATCGCGGCGGTGACGTGCGGGCTGGCCGCGCTGTGCTACGCCGAGTTCGCCTCGACGCTGCCCGTCGCGGGCAGCGCGTACACGTTCTCCTACGCCACCTTCGGGGAGTTCGTCGCCTGGATCATCGGCTGGGACCTGGTGCTGGAGTTCGCGGTCGGCGCGGCAGTGGTGGCCAAGGGCTGGTCGAGCTACCTCGGCACGGTCTTCGGTTTCTCCGGCGGGGTCACCAGCATCGGCCCGATCGACTTCGACTGGGGTGCGCTGCTGATCATCGCGGCCGTCGCCACCCTGCTCGCGCTCGGCACCAAGCTGTCGTCGAACTTCTCCGCGGCGATGACCGCGATCAAGGTCGCCGTGGTGGTCCTGGTGGTGGTCGTCGGCTCGTTCTACATCAAGGCCGCCAACTACGCGCCGTTCATCCCGCCGGGTGAAACCGGCAGGGGCAATGACGGCAGCGGCGTCAACCAGTCGGTGTTCTCGTTGCTGACCGGCGCGCAGAGCAGCCACTACGGCTGGTACGGCCTGCTGGCCGGCGCGTCGATCGTGTTCTTCGCGTTCATCGGCTTCGACGTGGTGGCCACCACCGCCGAGGAGACCAAGAACCCGCAGCGCGACGTGGCGCGCGGAATCCTGGCCTCGCTGGCGATCGTGACCCTGCTCTACGTGGCGGTGTCGGTCGTGCTCTCCGGCATGGTCAGCTACACCGAACTGGCCAGTGGCAACGGCCACGCCCAGGCCAACCTGGCCACCGCGTTCTCGATCAACGGGGTGAACTGGGCCGCGAAGGTGATCTCGGTCGGCGCACTGGCCGGGCTGACGACGGTGGTGATGGTGCTGGTGCTGGGGCAGTCCCGGGTGCTGTTCGCCATGTCGCGCGACGGTCTGCTGCCGCGGGGCCTGGCCCGCACCGGCTCGCACGGCACCCCGGTGCGCATCACCGTGATCGTCGCCGTCCTGATCGCGGTGGCGGCCACGATCTTCCCGATCGGCAAGCTCGAGGAGATGGTGAACGTCGGCACGCTGTTCGCCTTCGTGCTGGTGTCGGCGGGGGTGATCATCCTGCGGCGGACCCGCCCCGACCTGGAGCGGGGCTTCAAGGTGCCGCTGGTCCCGCTGCTGCCGATCCTGTCGATCCTGGCCTGCGGCTGGCTCATGTTGAACCTGTCCGGCCTGACCTGGATCCGGTTCGGCCTCTGGATGGTGCTCGGCATCGTCATCTACCTCGGCTATGGCCGCAGGCACTCGGTGCTCGCCCGGCGGGAAGCCGCGACGAGCAGCTAGGTTTACAAACAGATGCTCTTTGTCTAGACAACCGACAAATCTGCCTCTATAGTCAACGCCAAGCAAGTGCTGGCATTCACCTGGAGGTAGGAACGTGACATCTCAGTTGGACACCGGGGCCGCCCCGGCCCCCGCGACCCAGTGGCGCGACCGCAAGCGCTATCTGTGGCTGTTCGCCCTGGTCCCGCCCACGGCTCTGTTCGTGCTACTGCCGGTCATCTGGGGTCTCAACCAGCTGGGCTGGACCGCCGCGTCGCAGGTGTTCTTCTGGGTCGGGCCATTCCTGATCTACGTGCTGCTGCCGGCCCTGGACATCCGGTTCGGCCGGGACGGCCAGAACCCGCCCGACGAGGTGATGGAGTACCTGGAGAACGACAGGTACTACCGGTACTGCACCTACATCTTCATCCCGTTCCAGTACGCGACCGTCATCTTCGGCGCCTACGCGTTCACCGCGACCGACCTGAGCTGGCTGGGCTACGAGGGCGGGCTGAGCTGGGCCGGCAAGCTGGGCCTCGCGCTCTCGGTGGGCGTGCTCGGCGGCACCGGCATCAACACCGCCCACGAGATGGGGCACAAGAAGGAGTCGCTGGAGCGCTGGATGTCCAAGATCAGCCTGGCGCAGACCTGCTACGGCCACTTCTACATCGAACACAACCGCGGCCATCACGTCCGCGTCGCCACCCCGGAGGATCCCGCCACCTCGCGCTTCGGTGAGACCTTCTGGGAGTTCCTGCCGCGCAGCGTGTGGGGCAGCGCCCGCTCCGCGCTGCACCTCGAGGCGGCCCGGATCCGCCGGACCGGCCGCAGCCCGTGGGATCCCCGCACCTGGCTGGGCAACGATGTGCTCAACGCGTGGCTGATGTCGGTGGCGTTCTGGGGCGTCATGATCGCGGTGTTCGGGCCGGCCCTGATCCCGTTCGTGATCATCCAGGCGGTGTTCGGCTTCGCGATGCTGGAGTCGGTCAACTACCTCGAGCACTACGGCCTGCTGCGGCAGAAGACCGCCGACGGCAAGCGCTACGAGCGGTGCACCCCGCAGCACAGCTGGAACTCCGATCACCTGGTGACCAACCTGTTCCTCTATCACCTGCAGCGGCACAGCGACCATCACGCCAACCCGACCCGGCGTTACCAGACGCTGCGCAGCATGGACGGCGCGCCGGAACTGCCCAGCGGCTACGCCACCCTGATCGGCGTCACCTACTTCCCGTGGGTCTGGCGAAGGATGATGGACCACCGGGTGCTCGAGCACTACAACGGCGACATCACCAAGGTGAACATCTGCCCGCGCCGGCGCGCCAGGATCCTCGCCCGATATGGAGCGGCGGCATGAGCTCCTATCAGTGCCCGATCTGCGACTACACCTACGACGAGGCCAAGGGTGCCGCCCGCGAAGGCTTTCCGGCCGGCACCACCTGGGCCGACATTCCCGACGACTGGTGCTGCCCCGACTGCGGGGTCCGCGAGAAGGTCGACTTCGAAGAGATAGGTGTCAAGCAGTGAGCGATTCCAGCGACTACAAGCTCTACATCTGTGTGCAGTGCGGCTTCGAGTACGACGAGGCCAAGGGCTGGCCGGAGGACGGCATCGCGCCGGGCACCCGGTGGGACGACATCCCCGAGGACTGGAGCTGCCCGGACTGCGGCGCGGCCAAGTCGGACTTCGAGATGGTGGAAGTCGCCCGGCCGTGACGGTTACAGTCGCGCGTGTGACGAGGCCCCGGGTTCCCTATCCCGAGGCCTCGCGTGCGTTGCTGCGCGACACCGTGCTCGACGCGATGCGCGACGAACTGCTGGCCAAGGACTGGTCCGCCGTCACGCTGTCCGACGTGGCGCGGACCGCGGGCATCAGCAGGCAGACCATCTATAACGAGTTCGGCTCCCGGCAGGGCCTGGCCCAGGCCTACGCGATGCGGCTCGCCGACCGGCTCGTCGGCGCGGTGGCCGGCGCCATCGACACCAACGTCGGCAACGTCTACGCCGCTTTCCTGGAGGGGTTCCGCGCCTTCTTCGCCGACTCGGCGGCCGACCCGCTGGTGATCTCGCTGCTCTCCGGTGAGGCCAAACCCGACCTGCTGCAGCTGATCACCACCGACAGCGGGCCGATCATCACGCACTGCTCGACGCGGCTGACCGAGTCGTTCATCGACAGTTGGGTCGGCACCACCGCGGAGGACGCCGGCGTGCTGGCCCGCGCCATCGTCCGGCTGGCGATGAGCTACGTGTCGATGCCGCCGGAGGCCGACCACGACGTCGCCGCCGATCTGGCCCGCCTGATGACCCCGTTCGCCGAACGCTATGGCGTGGCGGACATTTCCTGACGTACGGTGCGCTGATGGCCGAACGCAACCGTCGCTTCCTGCTTCGTCGACGTCCCACCGGACGGATCGGTCCGGACACCTTCGAACTCAGCGAGCAGCCGGTCCCCGAGATCGGCGACGGTGAGGCCCTGGTCCGCGTCGAATGGATCTCGCTGGACCCCACCAACCGGATGTGGATCAACGACACGCCCACCTACCTGCCCCCGGTCGGCATCGGCGAGGTCATGCGCGCGGCCGGGATGGGCACGGTGGTGGCCTCGAACAACCCCAACTACGCCGTCGGCCAGACCGTGCAGGGCCTGCTCGGCTGGCAGGAGTACGCGGTCCTGTCGGACGGCGCGCTGGTGAACCCGGTCGACGTCGCCGACGGTGTCCCGCCGAGCTCCTACCTGGGCGCGCTGGGGATGACCGGGCTGACCGCGTGGATCGGCATCCGCGAGATCGGCAAGCCGCAGCCGGGGGAGACCGTCGTGGTCTCGGCCGCCGCCGGCGCGGTGGGCTCGGTGGCCGGCCAGCTCGCCAAGGCCGCGGGCGCGCGGGTGGTGGGAATCGCGGGTGGCCCGCAGAAGTGCGCGCTGCTGACCGACGAACTCGGGTTCGACGCGGCCGTCGACCACCGCGCCGACGACTGGGCCGCCCAGCTCAAGGCCGCGACGCCGGACGGTATCGACGTCGACTTCGAGAATGTCGGCGGCGCCCTGATGGACGCGATCTTCGCCCGGCTGAACATCGGCGCCCGGGTGGCGCTGTGCGGGCTGATCTCGGAGTACAACGCCGAGGACCCGCCGCCCGGCCCGCGCGCCTTCGGCAACCTGCTCATCCAGCGCGCGCTGGTCAAGGGCTTCATCGTCCTCGACCACTTCGGCCAGGCGCCGGAGGCGATCACCGAGATCGCCGGCCTGATGCAGCAGGGCAAACTCAAGCCGCTCGAGACCGTCGTCGAGGGCTTCGAGCAACTGCCCACCGCGATCAACATGCTGTTCGACGGCAAGAACGTCGGGAAGCTGGTCGTCAAGGTCGGCTGACCCGGTTTGCTCGCAGCCGGGTGTCGCACGATAACCTCTTGCCATGACTTTGACCGCGGACACCCGCAACGGAATCGACTACAAGGTCGCCGACCTGGGACTGGCCGAGTACGGCCGCAAGGAGATCCGGCTCGCCGAGCACGAGATGCCCGGCCTGATGTCGCTGCGTCGCGAATACGCCGACGTGTTGCCGCTCAAGGGCGCCCGGATCTCCGGCTCGCTGCACATGACCGTGCAGACCGCCGTGCTGATCGAGACCCTCGTCGCGCTCGGCGCCGAAGTTCGCTGGGCGTCCTGCAACATCTTCTCCACCCAGGACCACGCCGCCGCCGCGACCGTCGTCGGCCCCTACGGCACGCCGGAGGAACCGCAGGGCGTCCCGGTGTTCGCCTGGAAGGGCGAGACGCTGGAGGAGTACTGGTGGGCCGCCGAGCAGATGCTGACCTGGCCGGGCGAGCCCGCCAACATGATCCTCGACGACGGCGGTGACGCGACCATGATGGTGCTGCGCGGCGCCGAGTACGAGAAGGCCGGCGTGGTGCCGCCGACCGAGGAGGACGACCCCGCGGAGTGGAAGGTCTTCCTCGGCGTCCTGCGCGAGCGGTTCGAAACCGACAAGGACAAGTGGACCAAGATCGCCGAGTCGGTCAAGGGTGTCACCGAGGAGACCACCACCGGCGTGCTGCGGCTCTACCAGTTCGCCGCCGCGGGTGAGCTGTGCTTCCCGGCGATCAACGTCAACGACTCGGTGACCAAGAGCAAGTTCGACAACAAGTACGGCACCCGGCACTCGCTGATCGACGGCATCAACCGCGGCACCGACGTGCTGATGGGCGGCAAGAACGTGCTCATCTGCGGCTTCGGCGACGTCGGCAAGGGCTGCGCCGAGTCGCTCAAGGGCCAGGGCGCGCGCGTCTCGGTCACCGAGATCGACCCGATCAACGCACTGCAGGCGCTGATGGAGGGCTTCGACGTGGTGACCGTCGAGGAGGCGATCGCCAACGCCGACATCGTCATCACCTCGACCGGCAACAAGGACATCATCACCCTCGACCACATGAAGGCGATGAAGGACAAGGCCATCCTGGGCAACATCGGCCACTTCGACAACGAGATCGACATGGCCGCCCTGGAGCGCTCCGGCGCCAAGCGGATCAACATCAAGCCGCAGGTCGACGAGTGGGTGTTCGACAGCGGCAAGTCGATCATCGTGCTGTCCGAGGGCCGGCTGCTTAACCTGGGCAACGCCACCGGCCACCCCTCGTTCGTGATGAGCAACAGCTTCTCCAACCAGGTGATCGCGCAGATCGAACTGTGGACCAAGAACGACGAGTACGACAACGAGGTCTACCGGCTGCCCAAGCATCTCGACGAGAAGGTGGCCCGGATCCACGTGGAAGCGCTGGGTGGTTCGCTGACCAAGCTGACCAAGGATCAGGCCGAGTACATCGGCGTCGATGTCGAGGGCCCGTACAAGCCGGAGCACTACCGCTACTGAGGTAGTGTCCCCGCGGTGGGGCGGGTACTACGGCTTGTCGTTGTGCTGTTGACGGTGGGATTCGTGGACGTTGCGACGGCCCATGCCGATCGCAGTCACGACCCGTACTACAACGAGGACGCCTACACCGCTTTCTACACCCCGCCGGATCCGATCCCGCCCGGTGCGCCCGGCGACCTGATCCGAACCGAACCGTCGCGGCTGGTGCTGGAACCCTCCGGTCAGCTGGGCATGATCATGGCCACCGGCACCCGGGTGATGTACCGCAGCGTCGACGGCCGCGGCACCCCCGACGTCGTCACCGGCACGTACTTCGAGCCGTACAACGACTGGCCGGGCACGGGCCCGCGCCCGTTGATCGTCTACGGTCCCGGCACCCAGGGCCAGGGCGACCAGTGCGCACCCTCGCGGATGTTCAACCAGGGCATCCACTGGTCGCCGAACGCCGACTTCGCGTTCAACTACGAGGAGATGTTCGTCGCCACGATGGTGGCCCGTGGCTTCGCCATCTTCATGCCCGACTACGAGGGTCTGGGCACCATCGGCGTGATGCACACCTACGTCAACCGGCTCTCCGAGGGCCACGCCATGCTCGACGGCGCGCGGGCGGCGATGCAACTGCCGGACACCTCACTGGACCACCACGGCCCGGTGGCGTTCTGGGGTTACTCGCAGGGCGGCGGCGCGGCGGCCTCGGCGGCGGAACTGGCCGCGAGCTACGCCCCGGACGTGCATGTCGTCGGGTCCTACGCCGGCGCCCCGCCGGCCGACCTCAAGCTGATGTTCCCGTACGCCGACGGCAACGCCCTGGTCGGCGTGGTCGGCTACGCGCTGAACTCGATCATGGCCGCCTACCCCGAGCATGCCGACGAGGTCCGCGCGCTGCTCACCCCGCGCGGCGAGGACATGGTGAACAAGACCGCCGAGCAGTGCGTGCCCGAGACGATCTTCAACTTCATGTTCCGCCATCTCGGGCCCTACTTGAATCGCGACATCGACGACATCGTGAACTCCGAGCCGTTCTCGACCATGTTCGCCGAGCAGCGGATCGGCGCGCTGCGCCCGAACGCCCCGGTGCTGATCAACAGCAACCACTTCGACCCGCTGGTGCCGTGGATCGGGGCCAACCAGCTCGGCCGGGACTGGTGCGCGCAGGGCGCCGACGTCGAGTTCCGCACCAACGAGGAGCCGCCGTTCCTCAACAAGACCTCGACCAACCACGCCCTGCCGATGTTCGTCGACGGCGAGCCGGCGATGCAGTGGATCGCGGCCCGGTTCAACGGCGAGCCGAGCACGCCCAACTGCGGGGAGTTCTGAGGTTAGGCTGCGGCCGTGCTCATCGTGATCGAGGGACTCGACGGCGCGGGCAAGCGCACGCTCACCGACGGGCTGCGCCGCGCGTTCACCGCCGAGCGCCGCTCGGTGACCACGCTGGCGTTCCCGCGCTACGGCCAGTCCGTCACCGCGGACCTGGCCAGCGAGGCCCTGCACGGCAGGCACGGGGACCTCGCCGAATCGGTCTATGCGATGGCGGTGCTCTTCGCGCTCGACCGCGCCGGCGCCGTCGAGCAGATCGCCGCGCTGACCCGCGCGCACGACGTCGTCATCCTCGACCGCTACGTCGCGTCCAACGCCGCCTACAGCGCCGCCCGGCTGCATCAGGACGCCGACGGCGAGATGGTGTCGTGGGTGGGCGAGTTCGAGTACGACCGGCTCGGCCTGCCGGTGCCCGATCGCCAGATCCTGCTCGACGTGTCGGTCGAACTGGCCGCGCAGCGCGCCCGGAGCCGGGCCGAGCAGGAGTCCGACCGGGCCCGCGACGCCTACGAACGCGACGACGCGCTGCAGCAGCGCACCGGCGCCGTCTACGCCCAACTGGCCGCCCGACACTGGCGCGGACCGTGGTCGGTGGTCGGCGCCGACGTCGACGCCGGAGGTCTGGCGGCCGACCTTTCGGCCTGAGCGCAACTCGCCCGCGTGTGGTAGCGGGGGTTTATCCCGAATCGGTGACACCATGGTCTCCATGAGGCAGAGAATTCTGGTTGTCGACGACGACGCATCGCTGGCTGAGATGCTCACCATCGTCCTGCGTGGTGAGGGGTTCGACACCGCGGTGATCGGCGACGGCACGCAGGCCCTGACCGCCGTGCGCGAGTTGCGGCCCGATCTGGTGCTGCTGGACCTGATGCTGCCCGGCATGAACGGCATCGACGTGTGCCGGGTGCTGCGGCAGGACTCCGGCGTGCCGATCGTCATGCTGACCGCCAAGACCGACACCGTGGACGTGGTGCTCGGCCTGGAGTCGGGCGCCGACGACTACGTGATGAAGCCGTTCAAGCCCAAGGAGCTGGTGGCGCGGGTGCGGGCCCGGCTGCGCCGCAACGACGACGAGCCGGCCGAGATGCTGTCCATCGCCGACATCGACATCGACGTGCCCGCCCACAAGGTGACCCGCAACGGTGAGCAGATTTCGCTGACACCGCTCGAGTTCGACCTGTTGGTGGCGCTGGCACGCAAACCGCGCCAGGTGTTTACTCGTGATGTGCTGCTCGAACAGGTGTGGGGCTACCGGCACCCCGCGGACACCCGTTTGGTGAACGTGCATGTCCAGCGGTTGCGGGCGAAGGTCGAGAAGGATCCCGAGAATCCGCAAGTGGTGCTGACCGTTCGAGGAGTGGGATACAAGGCCGGACCCCCGTGATCCGAACGCGCGTTCGCGGTCCCTGGGGGCGATCCGGTCCCCTGGTCAGGGGCACGAGCGCGCTGAGTCGGGCGGTGGCGCAAGTCTGGCGCCGATCGCTGCAGTTGCGCGTTGTGGTGCTGACCCTCGGCCTGTCGCTCGCGGTGATCCTGGTCCTCGGCTTCGTGCTCACCAGCCAGATCACCAACCGGGTGCTCGACGTGAAGGTGCGCGCCGCCACCGAGGAGGTGGACCGGGGCCGCAACATCGTCAGCGGCGTGGTCAGCGGGGAAGAGGCCCGCTCGCTGGACAGCAGCCTGGAACTGGCGCGCGCCACCCTGATCGCCAAGACCGGGCAGACCTCCGGCGCCGGGCTGGCGGGCACCTTCGACGCCGTGCTGGTGGTGCCCGGCGACGGTCCCCGCGCGGCCACCTCCGCGGGCCCGGTCGATCAGATCCCGCGCTCGCTGCGCGATTTCGTCAAGGCCGGTCAGGTCAGCTACCAGTACTCGACCGTGCGCACCGACGGCTTCTCCGGCCCGGCGCTGCTGATCGGCACGCCGGCGCCGTCGCGGGTGCCCAACCTGGAGCTGTACCTGATCTTCCCGCTCAACAGCGAGGAGAGCACCATCACGCTGGTGCGCGGCACCATGGCCACCGGCGGCCTGGTGCTGCTGTTGCTGCTGGCCGGCATCGCCCTGCTGGTGTCCCGGCAGGTGGTGCTGCCGGTGCGCTCGGCCTCGCGCATCGCCGAACGGTTCGCCGAGGGGCATCTGTCCGAGCGGATGCCGGTGCGCGGCGAGGATGACATGGCCCGGCTCGCGGTGTCGTTCAACGACATGGCCGAGAGCCTGCAGCGCCAGATCACCCAGCTCGAGGAGTTCGGCAACCTGCAGCGCCGGTTCACCTCCGACGTCAGCCACGAGCTGCGCACCCCGCTGACCACCGTGCGGATGGCCGCCGACCTGATCCACGACCACAGCGACGAACTCGACCCGGCGCTGCGCCGGTCCACCGAGCTGATGGTCAGCGAACTCGACCGGTTCGAGACACTGCTCAACGACCTCCTGGAGATCTCCCGGCACGACGCGGGTGTCGCCGAACTGTCGGTGGAGGCGGTCGATCTGCGCGCCACGGTCAACAGCGCACTGGACAACGTCGGGCACCTGGCCAACGACGCGGGCATCGAGCTGCTGGTGGACATGCCCGACCACGAGGTCATCGCCGAGGTGGACGCCCGGCGCGTCGAGCGGATCCTGCGCAACCTGATCGCCAACGCCATCGACCACGCCGAGCACAAGCCGGTGCGCATCCGGATGGCCACCGACGAGGACACCGTCGCCGTCACCGTCCGCGACTACGGCGTCGGCCTGCGCCCGGGCGAGGAGAAGCTGGTGTTCAGCCGGTTCTGGCGGTCGGACCCGTCGCGGGTGCGCCAGTCCGGCGGCACCGGGCTCGGACTGGCGATCAGCATCGAGGACGCCCGGCTGCACCAGGGCCGGCTGGAGGCGTGGGGCGAGCCGGGCAAGGGTGCGTGCTTCCGGCTGACTCTGCCGCTGGTGCGCGGGCACAAGGTCACCACCAGCCCGCTACCGATGAAACCCGTTGCGGCCGAACGCCGGGACGACCGCACCCGGGAAAGCGTGTGACCCGCCGCCTGCTGACCATCCTGCTGGTCGGGCTGGTCGCGATGACGCCGCTGTCCTGCGCCGGGGTGCCGAACTCCTCGGCGCCGCAGGCGATCGGGACGGTCGAACGGCCCGCCCCCAAGAGCCTGCCCAAACCGAGCCCCGGCATGGACCCCGACGAACTGCTCCGCGAGTTCCTCAAGGCCACCGCCGATCCCGCCAACCGGCACCTGGCGGCGCGGCAGTTCCTCACCGAGTCGGCGTCCGACGCCTGGGACGACCAGGGCAGCGCGCTGCTGATCGACAAGGTCGTGTTCGTCGAAACCCGCTCCTCGGACAAGGTTTCGGTGACGATGAAGGCCGACATCCTCGGCTCGCTGTCGGATCTGGGCGTGTTCGAGACCGCCGAGGGCCGGCTGCCCGATCCCGGCCCCATCGAACTGGTGCAGACCTCGGGCGGCTGGCGGATCAACCGGCTGCCCAACGGGGTGTTCCTCGACTGGCAGCAGTTCCAGGCCACCTACAAGCGCAACACCCTGTACTTCGTCGACCCCACCGGCAAGACCGTCGTCCCCGACCCGCGCTATGTGGCGGTGTCCGACCCCGACCAGCTGGCCACCGAACTGGTCAACAAGCTGATCGCCGGCCCGCGCCCGGAGATGGCGAACACCGTGCGCAACCTGCTGGCCCCGCCGGTGAAGCTGGTCGGGCCGGTGACCCGCGCCGACGGCGGCAAGTCCGGGGTCGGGCGGGGCTACGGCGGGGCCCGGGTGGAACTGCAGAACGTCACCACCACCGACCCGCACAGCCGCCAACTCCTTGCCGCCCAACTGATCTGGACGATGGCGCGCGCCGACATCAAGGGCCCGTACGTCATCAACTCCGACGGCGCGGCGTTGGACGACCGGTTCGCCGACGGCTGGGCCGCCACCGACGTGGCGGCGACCGACCCCGGCGCCGTCGACGGCGCGACCGCGGGTGTGCACGCGATCCTGGGGGGCTCGCTGGTGGTGCTGGACGGTCAGCGCGCCACCAAGGTGCCCGGGTCGTTCGGCGCGATGGGCGACCAGACGGCGGCCGCGCTGTCCCGCAGCGGCCGGGACGTCGCAGCGGTGGTGACGCTGCGGCCCGGCACCCCGGAAGCGGCCTCGTCGCTGTGGATCGGGCCCGCCGGCGGCCAGTCGGTCGAGGGCACCGACGGCCGCACCCTGACCCGGCCGTCATGGGCGCTCGACGACGCGGTGTGGGTCGTGGTCGACGGCATCAACGTGGTGCGGGTGATCCAGGAGGCGGCCTCCGGCCAGCCGGCCCGCATCCCGGTGGACTCGGCCGCGCTGACCGCGCGGTTCCCCGGCGTCATCTCCGAACTGCAGCTGTCCCGGGACGGCACCCGGGCCGCGATGGTCATCGACGGTCAGGTGATCCTGGCCGGCGTGGAACAGACGCCCGCCGGCGAGTTCGCACTGACCTACCCGCGCCGGCTCGGCTTCGGGCTGGGCAGCACGGTGATATCGCTGTCCTGGCGCACCGGCGACGACATGGTGGTGACCCGCACCGACCCGGCGCACCCGGTGTCATACGTGAACCTCGACGGCGTCAACTCCGACGGGCCGAGCAACAACCTGCTGCCGCCGATGGCGGCGGTGGCCGCCAATCCGTCGGCGGTCTACGTCGCCGACGCCCGCGGCGTGCTGCAGTTGTCCGGAACCAACGGCGAGAACAGCCAGGCGTGGTCGGAGGTCCGGCCGTTCATGGCGCCCGGCACCGTGCCGGTGTTGCCGGGCTGAGGAGGGTCACATGGTGCTGCCGGGTGTCGTCCGCCAGATCGGGTATGTGGTCACCGATTTCGACCGGACCCTGGCCGGCCTGATCGAACTGGGCATCGGACCGTGGTTCGTGCTGCGCGGCATCGAACAGTCCGGGCTGTACCGCGGTGAGCCGTGCACGGTGACCCTGACGATCGGCTTCGCCAACAGCGGGGACATGCAGTTCGAGGTGATCCGCCAGGACAACGACGTGCGGTCGATCTACCGCGAGTTCACCGACGCCGGCCACGACGGCTACCACCAATTGGCCTATTGGGCCGAGGATTTCGACGCGGCGCTGGCGGCGGGCGCCGCAGCGGGCTGGCCGGTGGTCTGGTCGGGCGGGCAGGACGTGTCGGCCCGCTACGCCTACTTCGAGCCGCCCACCGGTGGCGCGGCCACCATCATCGAGCTGATGGAGCTGACCCCGACGACGGTCGGGATGGCCGAGTTCGTCCGCTCGGCGGCGCAGAACTGGGACGGCAGCGAGCCGATCCGGGTGCTGGGTTAGCCGTCATTCCACCAGGCGGCGGCGCATCGCCTCGGCCACCGCGGCGGCGCGGTCGTTGACGCCCAGCTTCTCGTAGATGTGTTGGACGTGGGTGCGCACCGTCGTCGGGGCCAGGTGCAGCCGGCCCGCGATGTCCGGAACCGACAGGCCCTCGGCGATCAGCTTGATGATCTCTGCCTCCCGCGGCGAGAGCAGGGTGGCGTCGCCGCGGGTGCGTTGCCGAAGCTCGTTGGCCAGGCCGCTGGCCAGCCCGGTGGGCACGTAGCCGGCGCCGCTCGCGCAGCTGATCACCGCGGCCACGATCTCGTCGCGGTCGGACTCCTTGGTCAGGTAGCCCGCCGCCCCGGCGGCCAGGGCCTCGTAGACCGTCGCCGGATCCTCGGTCGCGCTCAGCAGCAGCACATGGGTGGGCAGTTCGTCGCGGGTCACCGCCGCGACCACCGCGAGGCCGTCCAGTTCGGGCATCCGGTAGTCCAGCAGCGCCACGGCGGGAGCGTGCTCGCGGATCGCATCCAGCGCGGCGCGGCCGTCGCCCACCTCGGCGAGGACCTGGATGCGACCGCTCTCCTTCAACGCGGCAACCACGCCGGCTCGATACATCGGGTGATCGTCGCCGACCACGACGGTGACTGGGGACTGCCGCGACATGGCGGTCATGTTCTCATGCCGGCCGGTCTAAGGTGTCAGCGTGGCCGCGACCGAACTCGACCGGATTCGCGACGCCCGCCAACTGGACGCGCTGCGCATCGTGGCGCTGGCCCGGCTCGGGGTCGCCGCGGTCATGCTGGTGGCTTCCCAGGTGGGCTCGAAAGCCAAATGGCCGCAATGGGACTGGGTGCCATGGTTCTACGCGGTCGTGGCGATCGGCGCGGCGGTGCTGCTGTTCACCCCGCTGCGCCGCCGGGTGCCCGTCACCCGGATGCAGCTGGTGCTGGTGGTCATCGACGTCACGGCGATCTTCATCTACAAGATCGCCTCCGTCGACGGTGCCTACGTGCCCCTGCTGGTGCTGACGCTATTGCCGATCATGGTGGTGCTCGACGTGTCCTGGCAGCGGGCGGCGGTGGCCCTGGCGGTGATCGCGGGGACCTTCGCCGTCGAGATCTACACCGACCCGGTGATGCTCGCCGAGACCGGCCTCGTGCGGGCCACGCTGGCCACCGCGATCTTCGCGTTCCTGTGCTGCACGGTGTGGCTGGCGGTGTACGCGCAGGCCCGCCACATCGATGAGATCAGCCACCTGAGTGCCTCCCGGCAGGAACTGCTCGTCGACCTGATGGCGGCCTCCGACGACCAGCAGCGCACGATCTCGGAGTACATCCACGACGGTCCGCTGCAGTCGGTGCTGATGGCGCGCCAGGACATCACCGCCGTGCTCAAGCGGCATCCGGACGAGGCGCTGGAGCGGGCCCTGGCCGGGCTGCGCGAAGCCACCGACCAGATGCGCGAGGCCACCTTCGAGCTGCATCCGGCGGTGCTCGCCGGTGCCGGCCTGGCCCGTGCGCTGACCCAGCTGGCGGCGGCCAACTCGGCCCGCTCGGGCATCGACATCGGCACCGAAATCGCGCCGACCGAACCCGATCCGGTCGACCCGATGGTGTTCGCGGTGGCCCGCGAGCTGCTGTCGAACGTGGTGCGGCATTCGCGCGCCACCCGGGCCACCGTCCGGCTCGAGACCGTCGATGGCGTGCGCCGGCTCGACGTCGTCGACGACGGGTCCGGCATGTCCGCCGACGCGGCCGCCGAGCGGCTCCGGCAGGGTCACATCGGGCTGGCCTCCCAGCGGGCCCGGATCGAGGCCGCTGGCGGGATGATGCAGATCCTGCCCGTCCCGACCGGGGCTCACATCAGGGTCACCGTGCCGCTGCGGGGGTCAGTCCCGCCACGGTGATCCCGGCGGCGCCGTCACCGGTGTCATCAGGTCGTTCGTGCTGGTCGGCGTGAACGAGTTGGGGCTGCCGGTGGTCATCGGGGTGTTGGCGTGCGGTGCCGCCAACGGCCCGGCCGCATCGGTGCCGGCGGGGCTCAGCGCGGCCATCGCGACGATCGCGGCGCCGGCGGTGATCAACGCGAGCCGGCGCAGCGGTGTATCCATGGTCATGTGTCGTGTTCCATTCCGGTTCGGGGGATTGTTATTCGGGGCGGATCAGAACCAGATCACGGTGGTGTCCTCTCGTCGTGTCATGCCAGACGAATGTGTCTGTGGCACAACACAACTATCGGCCGCGGCCGATGGCGCCGACATCCTGTGGATGGCCGGGATCGTTGATGATTCGGGGTCCTCCGATCGGAGGATGCCGCGCTTTAGAACATCGTGGTGAAGTCGATGTCGGTGAACCGGGGCGGCCGCTTCTCCCGGTGCGCCGCCAGGCCCTCGCGGACCTCGGGACCCGCGAAACCGATGAACTCCAGCCCCAGCGACGCCTCGAACGCCGGGCCGAACGCCCGATACCAGTGGTTGAGGCTGCGCTTGGTCCAGCGGATGGCCGACTGCGCCCCGGCCGCGAGCTCGGTGGCGATCCGGTCGGCCTCGGCGATGACGGCGTCGTCGGGTACCGACTTCGAGACCAGCCCGATCCGGTCGGCCTCCTCGCCCAGCAGGGTCTCGCAGGTCAACAGGTAGTACTTCGCCTTGGCCATCCCGGCCAGCAGCGGCCAGCAGATCGCCGCGTGGTCCCCGGCGGCCACGCCGAGCCGGGTGTGGCCATCGATGATGCGGGCGTTATGGGCGACCACCGAGATGTCGGCGAGCAGCGCGACGACCAACCCGGCGCCGACGGCCGCGCCGCGCACCGCCGAGACCACCGGCTTGGTGAACGCCACCATGTTGAGCACCAGGTCGCGGGCCTCGCGCATGATCCGCACCCGGGCCTCGACATCGTTGATCATCTCGTCGAGCAGGTCGAAGTTGCCGCCCGAGGAGAACGTGCCGCCCTCGCCGCGCACCAGCACCGCGCGCACGCTCTCGTCCCGGTCGATCACCGGCCAGATGTCGGCCAGATCCCGATGCATCTGCGGCCCAACCGAATTCAGCCCAGGCGCCGCCAGAACGATCTCCAGCACTCCGGTTTCGCGGACCTCCAGGCGCAGACTCGGGAAGTCGCCATACCAATCGGTCATCGCTGGGCTCCTCGTCCTCGGCTGACTACCCCCTGTCATACCCGACGGCCATACTCGGGCGATGCTCGACCTCGTCCTGCCGCTGGAATGCGGCGGCTGCGGGGCGCCGTCGACCGACTGGTGCGACGCCTGCGCGGCCGCCCTGGCCGTGCGGCCCGACGAACCGCACCTCGTCACCCCACGCACCGACCCGGGCGTCCCGGTCTTCTCACTGGGCCGTTACGCCGGGGCGCGCCGGCAGGCCATCGTCGCGCTCAAGGAGCACGGCCGTCGCGACCTCACCGCCCCGCTGTCGCGCGCCCTGGCCCTGGGGATCCACCACCTGTTCGGCTGGGGGCTGCTCGACCTGCCGTGCACCGTCGTGCCCGCCCCGACCCGGCGCTCGGCGGCCCGGCGCCGCGGTGGTGACCCGGTGACCCGGATCGCCGTCGCCGCCACCGCCGCCCACCCGGGACTGCGCACGGTGGCGGCCCTGCGCACCCGGCCGTTCGTCCGCGACTCGGTCGGGCTGACCGGCAACCAGCGCGAGCGCAACATCGCCGGACGGGTGCGGCTGGTGGTGCCCGTACGGGGCGAGGTCCTGCTGGTCGACGACATCGTGACCACCGGCGCCACCGCCCGCGAGTCGGTGCGCACCCTGGGCGCTGCCGGGGCGCGAGTGACGGCTGTGCTCACCTTTGCGCACGCGTGACTTTGGTCCTTGTAACGAAGGGCGAAAGTTCTGCAATCAGGTGCGTCAAAAGGTGGCATCACCGTGTGAACACCGACTACCGTCGGGGCCAACAAGCCGTGAACACATCACGGTGGGCCTAAACACACAGGCCTGCCACTTCGCCGAGAACGGTAGGAGGTGAGTTCTTCGACCTCTGGCGCCGGCGGGTGAGAGTCCGTGCGTTTTCTCGCCGGCGCGGCAATCGATGAAGGCCGGGCACGCCCGAGTGCGTGCAACCCGCAAGAGAAACGAGTTGTCAAGCATGTCAACCCAATCCGTGAATGCCGAAGTGCCCGATACCGACGCAACCTCCGAGACCGACTCGAACGCCGAAGTTCAGGTGACGGGTCGCAACGTCGAGGTTCCCGACCACTACCGCGTGTACGTCGCCGGCAAGCTCGCTCGCCTCGAACGGTTCGATCGCTCGATCTACCGCTTCGACGTCGAGCTCGAGCACGAGCGCAACCGCCGCCAGCGCAAGAACTGCCAACACGTCGAGATCACCGCGCGCGGACGCGGCCCCGTCGTCCGGGGCGAGGGCTGCGCCGACAGCTTCTACGGCGCCTTCGAGGCCGCCGTGCACAAACTCGAGAACCGGCTGCGGCGCAGCAAGGACCGCCGCAAGGTGCACTACGGCGACAAGACGCCGGTGTCCCTGCACCAGGCCACCGCCGCCGCCCCGGTGCTCGACGTCGCGGAGGCGTTCAAGCCCGACGGCGCCGGCCCCGCACCCGCCGTGGCGGTCGAGGATCACGAGCCCGGCCGGATCGTGCGCACCAAGGAGCACCCGGCCAAGCCGATGACGGTCGACGACGCGCTCTACGAAATGGAGCTGGTCGGGCACGATTTCTTCCTCTTCCACGACAAGGAATCCGACCGGCCTTCGGTGGTCTACCGGCGCCACGCCTACGACTACGGCCTCATTCGCCTCGCCTGAATCTGCGCTGGCAGGGGCCGAACAGCGCGTCACCTAGGATGGAGCACGGTCGAGACTCCAAATCCAAGGGATAACCACTGTGCTGTCGAAGTTGCTGCGCCTCGGTGAAGGTCGCATGGTCAAGCGCCTCAAGGGGGTGGCTGACTACGTCAACACCTTGTCCGACGACACCGAAAAGCTCACCGACGCCGAGCTGCGGGCGAAGACCGACGAGTTCCGCAAGCGGGTGGCCGACGGTGCCGACCTCGACGACCTGCTGCCCGAGGCGTTCGCCGTCGCGCGCGAGGCGGCCTGGCGGGTGCTCTCCCAGCGGCACTTCGACGTCCAGGTGATGGGCGGTGCGGCGCTGCACTTCGGCAACGTCGCCGAGATGAAGACCGGTGAGGGCAAGACCCTGACCTGTGTGCTGCCCGCCTACCTCAACGCGCTGGGCGGCAAGGGTGTGCACGTCGTCACGGTCAACGACTACCTGGCCAAACGCGACAGCGAGTGGATGGGCCGGGTGCACCGCTTCCTGGGCCTCGACGTCGGCGTGATCCTGTCCGGCATGACCCCCGAGGAGCGGCGGGCCTCGTACGCCGCCGACATCACCTACGGCACCAACAACGAGTTCGGCTTCGACTACCTGCGCGACAACATGGCGCACTCGCTCGAGGACCTGGTGCAGCGCGGCCACAACTACGCGATCGTCGACGAGGTCGACTCCATCCTCATCGACGAGGCCCGCACCCCGCTGATCATCTCCGGCCCCGCGGACGGCTCGTCGCACTGGTACACCGAGTTCGCCCGGATCGCCCCACTGATGGAGAAGGACGTCCACTACGAGGTGGACATCCGCAAGCGCACCATCGGCGTGCACGAGCTGGGCGTGGAGTTCGTCGAGGACCAGCTCGGCATCGAGAATCTCTACGAGGCCGCCAACTCCCCGCTGGTCAGTTACCTGAACAACAGCCTCAAGGCCAAGGAGTTGTTCCAGCGCGACAAGGACTACATCGTCCGCGACGGCGAGGTGCTGATCGTCGACGAGTTCACCGGTCGCGTGCTGATCGGCCGCCGCTACAACGAGGGCATGCACCAGGCCATCGAGGCCAAGGAGAACGTCGAGATCAAGGCCGAGAACCAGACGCTGGCCACGATCACCCTGCAGAACTACTTCCGGCTCTACGACAAGCTCGCCGGCATGACCGGCACCGCCGAGACCGAGGCCGCCGAGCTGCACGAGATCTACAAGCTCGGGGTGGTGACCATCCCCACCAACCGGGACATGATCCGCACCGACCAGACCGACCTGATCTACAAGACCGAGGAAGCCAAGTACATCGCCGTCGTCGACGACGTCAGCGAGCGCTATGAGAAGGGCCAGCCGGTCCTCATCGGCACGACCAGCGTCGAGCGCTCCGAGTACCTGTCGCGGCAATTCCAGAAGCGCCGCATCCCGCACAACGTGCTGAACGCCAAATACCACGAGCAGGAGGCGAACATCATCGCCGAGGCGGGCCGGCGCAGCGCGATCACGGTGGCCACCAACATGGCCGGCCGCGGCACCGACATCGTGCTGGGCGGCAACGTCGACTTCCTCACCGACGTGCGGCTGCGCCAGCGCGGCCTGGACCCGGTCGAGACCCCGGAGGAGTACGAGGCGGCCTGGCACGAGGAGCTGCCCAAGGTCAAGGCCGAGGCGGCCGCGGAGGCCGAGGACGTCATCGCGGTCGGCGGCCTCTACGTGCTGGGCACCGAGCGTCACGAGTCGCGCCGCATCGACAACCAGCTGCGCGGCCGCTCCGGACGCCAGGGCGACCCGGGCGAGTCCCGGTTCTACCTGTCGCTGGGTGACGAGCTCATGAAGCGCTTCAACGGCGAGACGCTGGAAAGCCTGTTGAACCGGCTCAACCTGCCCGACGACGTGCCGATCGAGGCCAAGATGGTCACCCGCGCAATCAAGAGCGCGCAGACCCAGGTCGAGCAGCAGAACTTCGAGATCCGCAAGAACGTGCTCAAGTACGACGAGGTGATGAACCAGCAGCGCAAGGTCATCTACGCCGAGCGCCGCCGCATCCTCGAAGGGGAGAACCTGCAGCAGCAGGCCCACGACATGCTCGTCGACGTCGTCACGGCCTACGTCAACGGCGCCACCGCCGAGGGCTACGCCGAGGACTGGGACCTCGAGCAGCTGTGGGCCGCGCTCAAGCAGCTCTACCCGGTGGGCATAGACCACCACGACCTGCTCAACACCGACGCGGTCGGGGAGCCGGGCGAGCTGACCCGCGAAGAGCTGCTCGACGCGCTGATCGCCGACGCCGAAAAGGCTTACGCCAAGCGGGAAGCCGAGCTCGAGGAGCTGGCCGGCGAGGGCGCCATGCGTCAGCTCGAGCGCAACGTACTGCTCAACGTGATCGACCGCAAGTGGCGTGAGCACCTCTACGAGATGGACTATCTCAAGGAGGGCATCGGGCTGCGGGCCATGGCCCAACGCGACCCGCTGGTCGAGTACCAGCGCGAGGGCTACGACATGTTCATCGGCATGATGGACGCGTTGAAGGAGGAGTCGGTCGGCTTCCTGTTCAACGTCCAGGTCGAGGCGGCGCCGCAGCCGGCGGTCGCCCCGGTGCAGGCCCCGCAGGGCCTCGCGGATCTCGCGGCCGCGGCCCCGGCACAGGAGACCGCCGAGCCCGCCCCCGCCGCGCCCGCCGCGCTGAAGGCCAAGGGCATCGACGACGAGGACTCGAGTCGGTTCACCTACAGCGGTCCGGCCGAGGACGGTTCGGCCGAGGTGAAGCGCAACGGCGGCGGCGGTGGCGGCCAGAAGCCGGCGGCCGCCGCCGGTGGTTCGCGCCGCGAGCGCCGGGAGGCTGCCCGCAGACAGGCCAAGGAACAGAAGACGCTGCGGCGCGGTTAGTTCAGCCGCGGATTCAGCCGATGTGCAGGGCGACCACCTGCCACCGGGGCCCGGTCCCGGTGTCGACCCGCTGCACCCGGCAGGCGATCGCGTGCAGCCGCCGCCCGCGCGTATAGGTCGCCGCCACCTCCGCGGCCGCACCGGCGGTTCCGATCGGCTGCACCCGGATCCGGCGCAGCCGCGCCGCCTCGCCGCCGTGCCGGTGCGGCACCGACAGCAGTGAGTCGACCAGCCCGCCGGCCAGCAGCGGCCGCAGCTGGGCCAGCGGGCGGCGCCGGTCGATGACCTCCAGGACCCGTCGCAGCGCCGCGTCGGCGAAGGCGCCGGCCGCCCGGGCGGCCGCCGTTTCGGCCGGCGGGGGAGTCGGGTGCGGACGCGGCGGCGGGGCCGGCCGGGGCCGCGGTGCGGCGGCGGAGGTGGCGGGCCGCTCGCGCAACAGCGGCGGCTCGTAGTCGACGACGGGAACAACACTGCCGTGAAGGCTGGACACGGGGACTCTCCAGGGGGTCGGTCGACGGGGACCGGCCGCCGGAGAGGTGCGGGCCGATGGCGCCATGATGGCACAGCGGAGCCGCGCAGGTATGCACCCGTGCTGCGCCGGGTAGGCGTTCACGGTTACCGTGGGCTGGGTTTGAGCGGGATTCAGGACAGGGGATGGCGCGACGATGGTGACTCGGTTGTCAGCATCGGACGCCTCGTTCTACCAGCTGGAGAACACCTCGACGCCGATGTACGTCGGATCGCTATCGATCCTGCGCAAACCCCGTGGCGGGCTGCCGTACGACGCGCTGCTGGAGACCGTCGAGCGGCGGCTGCCCCAGATTCCGCGGTATCGGCAGAAGATCCGGGAGGTCACCCTCGGGCTGGCACGGCCGGTGTGGGTCGACGACCCGGAGTTCGACATCACCTATCACGTGCGCCGATCCGCGCTGCCATCGCCGGGCAGCGACACCCAGCTGCACGAACTGATCGCGCGGCTGGGGTCGCGGCCGCTGGACCGCTCCCGGCCGCTGTGGGAGATGTACCTGATCGAGGGCCTGGCCAAGAACCGGCTGGCGCTCTACACCAAGACCCATCAGGCCCTGGTCAACGGCATGACCGCGCTGGAGATCGGCCACGTCGTCGCCGATCGCTCCCAGCGGCCGCCGCCGTTCGGGGAGGACATCTGGATTCCGGGCCGCGAACCCAGCGACCGTGACCTTTTTCTCGGTGCGGTGGGGGAGTGGCTGGCCCGGCCGGGGCTGCAGTTGCAGGCAGTGCGCTCCGCGGTGACCAACAGCGCCGAGCTGGCCGAGATCGCGCGCCGGATGACCGACGTGGCCCGCACGGCGGCGCGCGGCACGGCGCCGAGCAGCCCGCTGAACACCAAGGTGTCGCGCAACCGGCGGTTCACCGTGGCCAGCGGTGAGCTGTCGGACTACCGGCTGGTGCGCTCCCGCTACGACTGCGACGTCAACGACGTGGTGCTGGCGGTGATCGCCGGTGCGCTGCGCAACTGGCTGCTCTCCCGCGGCGAGCCGGTGACCACCACCTCCACCGTGCGCGCGATGGCGCCGACCTCGGTGTATCCGGAGGCCGACCTGGAAGCCACCGGCCCGGGCCAGGCCATCAGCGAGGTGGCGCCGTTCCTGGTGGACCTGCCGGTCGGCGAGGGCAATCCGGTGGTGCGGCTCTCGCAGATCGCGCACGCCACCGAGTCGCACTCCGCGGCGGCGAGCCTGGTGGATGCCCGCACCATCGTGACCCTGTCCGGTTTCCCGCCGCCGACGCTGCACGCCATGGGCACCCGGGTGGCCACCCAGTTCTCGGCGCGCCAGTTCAACCTGCTGATCACCAACGTGCCGGGGCCGCAGTCGCAGATGTACCTGGCCGGCGCCAAGCTGCTGGAGACCTACGCGGTGCCCCCACTGCTACACAACCAGGTGCTGGCGATCGGGGTGACCTCCTACTGCGGCAAGCTCTACTTCGGCATCAACGCCGACCGCGACGCGATGAGCGACGTCGACGTGCTGCCCGCACTGTTGGCCGAATCACTCGAGGAACTTCTCGAGGCGGCGCAGTAAATCGGGCCGCCGAAGTACTATTCGCCGGTGAGCAAGCACGATGCCGATGGTGACCCGGATCCCAAGAAGCCGGGCAAGAAGATCGACAAGGCCGTCTACGAAGCCGAATTGTTCCGCCTGCAAACCGAATTGGTGAAGCTGCAGGAGTGGACCAGGGCGACCGGTGCGCGGATCGTGGTGATCTTCGAGGGGCGGGATGCGGCAGGCAAGGGCGGCACCATCAAACGCATCACCGAATACCTCAGCCCCCGCATCGCCCGGATCGCCGCGCTCCCGGCGCCCACCGAACGTGAACGCGGGCAGTGGTATTACCAGCGCTACATCGAACACCTGCCGGCCCGCGGCGAGATCGTGCTGTTCGACCGGTCCTGGTACAACCGGGCCGGGGTGGAGATGGTGATGGGATTCTGCACGGCGCAGGAGCACACGTTGTTCCTGCGCCAGACCCCGATCTTCGAGCAGATGTTGATCGACGACGGCATCATCCTGCGCAAGTACTGGTTCTCGGTGTCCGACGAGGAGCAGCTCAACCGGTTCAAATCCCGCCGCAAGGACCCGCTGCGGCGCTGGAAGCTCTCCCCGATGGACCTGGAGTCGGTCTACCGCTGGGAGGAGTATTCGCGGGCCAAGGACCAGATGATGGTGCATACCGACACTCCGGCCAGTCCGTGGTTCGTGGTGGAGTCCGATATCAAGAAGCACGCGCGGCTCAACATGATCTCGCACCTGCTGGGCAGCATCGACTACGAGGAAGTGGATCCGCCCGAGGTCGAGTTGCCCAAGCGGCCGATTCTGGGCAACTACCACCGCCCGCCGCGCGAATTGATGACCTATGTCCCCGATCACGTCGCGACGTTGATCGGCGATAAGGAGAACGGCGCTAGTCTCGGCTGATGCGGGTGTACATCCCGGCCACGCTGGCCATGTTGCAGCGGCTGGTGGCCGACGGATCGCTGCAGCCGCTGAGCGGTACGGCGTTCGCCGTGACACCGACCCTGCGGGAGTCCTACGCCGAAGGGGACGACGAGGAACTGGCCGAGGTGGCCCTCGGCGAGGCGGCGCTGGCCTCGCTGCGACTGCTGGCCTCCCAATCGGGAGAGGAATCCGGTGGAGAACTGCCGCTGCGGCGGGCCGTGGTGGTGGCCGACGCCCCCGACGCCCTGGTGAACCCGCGGCCGGACCTGGACGACGCCGTGGTCCGGGTCGACGGCCGGGTTGCCCTCGATCAGGTCGTGGCCGCCTACGTCGACAACGCCGACGCCGAGCCGGCGGTGCGGGCCGCCGTCGACGTCGTCGACGAGGCCGATCTCGGGGACGAGGACGCGGAGTTCACCGTCGGCGACGCCCAGGACCACAGCCTGGCCTGGTACGCCACCCAGGAGCTGCCATTTCTGCTCGAACTGCTGTGAGCGCCTGGCTACGGGACCGTAAGTTACGGTACCGTAGGTTGATGGCGAAGAATCAGGTCAAGGTCAACGCGAACGTGGTCGACACCGTGCGCCCGCGCGTCGCCGGCGCCGGGCGCCGGCCCGCTGTCGACGCGTTGCGGTCGATCGCCACCCGGGTCACCGCGCCGCTGCTGCCCGACGACTACCTCAAGCTGGCCAACCCGCTGTGGTCGGCCCGCGAACTGCGCGGCCGGGTGATCGAGGTGCGCCGGGAGACCGAGGACTCGGCCACGCTGGTGATCAAGCCGGGCTGGGGCTTCACCTTCGACTACCAGCCGGGGCAGTACGTCGGCATCGGCCTGCTGGTCGAGGGCCGCTGGCGCTGGCGGTCCTACTCGCTGACGTCGAGCCCGGTGAGCACCTCGCGCACCATCTCCATCACCGTCAAGGCGATGCCGGAGGGATTCCTGTCCACCCACCTGGTCGGCGGGGTCGCGCCGGGCACGATCGTCCGGCTGGCCGCCCCGCAGGGCGAGTTCGTCCTGCCCGACCCGGCTCCGCCGTCGGTGCTGTTCCTGACCGCCGGCTCCGGCATCACCCCGGTGATGTCGATGCTGCGCACCCTGGACCGGCGCGGCCAGATCGGCGACATCGTGCACGTGCACTCCGCGCCGACGCAGGCCGACGTGCTGTTCGCAGCCGAGCTCGCCGAGCTGGGCCGTGACCACGACGGCTACCGGCTGACCGTGCGCGCCACCCGCACCGAGGGCCGGCTCGACCTGTCCCGCCTGGACGCCGAGGTGCCCGACTGGCGCGATCGCCAGACCTGGGCCTGCGGCCCGGAGGGCATGCTGCACGATACCGAAAAGCTCTGGGCGGCAGCGGGTTTGACCGAACGGCTGCATCTGGAGCGGTTCGCCGCCGTCCGCGCCGGGGTGCGCGGCACCGGCGGCACCGTGACGTTCGAGCGCAGTGGCAAGACCGTCACCGCCGACGCGGCCACCTCCCTGATGGACGCCGGCGAGCGGGCCGGGGTCCGGATGCCGTTCGGCTGCCGGATGGGCATCTGCCAGTCCTGTGTGGTCAGCCTGGTCGACGGTCACGTTCGCGATCTGCGCACCGGAGCCGAGCACGAACCGGGCACCCGGGTGCAGACCTGCGTCTCGGCCGCGGCCGGGGACTGCGTCCTCGATGTCTAAGGTTTACTGGCTGGTAACCTACGGGTACGTAGGTTACGTTAGCGTAGGTACCGGAAGGGGGCACGACCATGGCGATCACTGACGTCGACGCATTCGCACACCTCACCGAGGCCGATATCGAAAGCTTGGCCGTCGAGCTCGACAGCATCCGTGCCGACATCGAGGACTCCCTGGGCGCGCGGGACGCGCGCTACATCCGCCGCACCATCGCCGCCCAGCGCGGCCTCGAGGTGGCGGGCCGGCTGATGCTGGCCGCCAGCTCGAAGCGCTCGGCATGGTGGGCGGGCACGGTGACGCTGGGCGTGGCCAAGATCATCGAGAACATGGAGATCGGGCACAACGTCATGCACGGCCAGTGGGACTGGATGAACGATCCCGAGATTCACTCCTCGACGTGGGAGTGGGACATGAGTGGGTCGTCCAAGCACTGGCGGTTCACCCACAACTTCATGCACCACAAGTACACCAACATCCTGGGCATGGACGACGACGTGGGCTACGGCGTCATCCGGGTGACCCGGGACCAGAAGTGGAAGCCGTTCAACCTCTACGGCAACCTGCTCTTCAACACCCTGCTGGCGATCGGCTTCGAGTGGGGTGTCGGCCTGCAGCACCTGGAACTCGGCAAGATCTTCAAGGGCCGCGACAACCGGCAGGCGACCCTGCGGCGGGTGCGCGAATTCGGCGCCAAGGCCGGCAGCCAGGTGTTCAAGGACTACGTCGCCTACCCGGCCGTCACGTCGCTGTCGCCCGGGGCCACCTACCGCTCGACGCTGACCGCCAACGCGGTGGCCAACGTGATCCGGAACGTCTGGGCCAACGCGGTCATCTTCTGCGGCCATTTCCCCGACGGCGCAGACAAATTCACCAAGACCGACATGGTCGGTGAGAGCAAGGGCCAGTGGTACCTGCGCCAGATGCTGGGCAGCGCCAACTTCGAGGCCGGCCCGGCGCTGCGGTTCATGAGCGGCAACCTCTGCCACCAGATCGAGCACCACCTCTATCCCGACCTGCCGAGCAACCGGCTCTACGAGATCTCCATCCGCGTGCAGCAGCTCTGCGACAAGTACGACCTGCCCTACACCACCGGCTCGTTCCCGGTGCAGTACGGCAAGACCTGGCGCACCATCGCCAAGCTTTCGCTGCCGGACCGGTTCCTGCGGGACACCGCCGACGACGCGCCGGAGACCCGCAGCGAGCGGATGTTCGCGGAGCTGGGGCCCGGCTACGCCGGAATGGAGGCCGGGGTCGATCCGAGCACCGGGCGCAAGCGCGGGCTCAAGACCGCGGTCGCGGCCGTGCGGACGTGGCGCCGGGAACGGCGCGAGGCCAGGGCTGCCTGACGACCGGCGTCGAGATCGACGCTAGCGCGAGAGAATTCGAGTGGAATGCACGCTGGCGTCGATTTCGGCGCGGGGTGAGTCCATGTTCCCAGAATTCGGGTATTGAAATACACGAAATAGAGAACCTATGATTGCTGCCATCGACGATCCGTCCAGGAGGCAGCATCATGACCACGTTCGACATCCCGTCCGCCGTCCACATCGGCGCCCATGACCTTCCCTTCGTCGAGTTGCCCGACGGCTCCCAGCTCAAGGTCATCCAGGTCAAGGAGGACGAGGGGCTCTGGATCGTGGAGAACGTCTTCCGGGCGGGCTACGAGGTGCACCGGCACAAGCACACCGGCCCGGTGTACGCCTACACGACCTCGGGTGCCTGGTGCTACAAGGAGTACGACTACGTCAACCGGGCGGGATCGTTCCTCTATGAGCCCGCCGGCTCGGTGCACACGCTGCAGGTCCTCGAGGACGATACCCACGTGTGGTTCCAGATCTACGGCGCCAACCTGAACCTCGACGCCGACGGCGAGGTGGAGAGCGTGGTCGACGGATCGAGCGCGCTGCGCACCTACCTCACCCTGTGCGAGGCGGCGGACCTGCCTCGGCCCAACGTCCTGGTCGGGTAGATGACCACCATCGCGGGTCACGTCGACCTCGCCGACCCCGACACCTTCGTCTCCGGCGTACCGCACGACGCGATCGCCGAACTGCGGCGCACCGACCCGGTGCGCTGGCAACCCATCGCAGGCCAGCCCGGATTCTGGGCGGTACTGCGGCACGCCGACGTCGTCCATGTGGCGCGCCACCCGGAGATCTTCTCGTCGGCGGCCGCCGGTGTCGTCGTCGAGGACCTCGGGTCCGACGCGCTGGCCCGGATGCGAAACATGCTGCTGGGCATGGATCCACCCCGCCATCACATCCACCGCGCCCCACTCTCCCCGCATTTCCGTCCGCGGATGATGGCCGCGCTGGAGCAGCACGTGCGGGATATCTGCCGCGAGATCGTCGCCGACGCCCGGGAGCGCCGCGAGGTGGAGTTCGTCCACGACGTCGCCGCCCGGCTGCCGACCCAGGTGATCGGCGAGTTGTTCGGGATCCCGCGCCAGGACTGGGCCTACCTGCAGAAACTGGCCGAGATCACCACCTCCAGCCAGGACCCCGACCTGTACGATCCGGACAACGCCGAGGGTCAGGCGGGTGCCGAAATGGCCTCGTATGCCATGGATCTCGCCCGAAGCCGACGCCGCTCAGATCGTGCCGACGACCTGACCGCCGAGATATTGGCCACCGATTTCGGCGGCAGCCCGATGTCGGACGTCGAGTTCGGCGGCTTCTTCGTCCAGCTGGTCACCGCGGGCAACGACACAACCAAGGGGATGCTGTCCTCGGGACTGCTCACCCTGCTGCGCCACCCCGACCAGCTGGCCCGGTTGCGCGCCGACCCCACCCTGCTCCCGACCGCGGTCGAGGAGATCGTCCGCTACGACAACCCGCTGCACTACTTCCGGCGCACCGCAATGGTCGATACCGAACTCGCGGGCACGCCGATCGCGGCCGGTGACAAGGTCGCCATGTACTACACTTCGGCGAACCGCGACGAACGCGTCTTCGCCGACCCGCAGACGTTCGACATCCGCCGAAAACCGAACCCGCACCTGTCCTTCGGAATGGGCGGCCACTTCTGCCTGGGCGCGCACCTGGCCAGGCTCGAGGGCCGGGTGTTCTTCGCCGCGCTCCTCGATGCGTTCGGCACCATCGACCTGACCGGCGAGCCGGTGCGGGTGCGCTCGAACCTCAACAACTCGCTCAAGACGCTGCCGATCCGGCTGGCCGCCTAGACCTACTTGGGGATCCAGTCGAAGGTATCCGGATCCGGCCCGCGCCGTCCCGCCTCGCCCTTGTCCAGCCCGGTCAGCTCGTCGATCTGGTCATCGCTGAGCTCGAAGTCGAAGATGTCGATGTTCTCCTTGATCCGCTGCGGTGTCGAGGATTTGGGGAACACGATATCGCCGCGCTCGATGTGCCAGCGCAGCACGACCTGCGCCGGGCTCTTACCCACCTTCTGGGCGATCTGGCCCACCACCGGATCGTCGAGCACGTCGCCCTGGGCGATCGGCGACCACGCCTCGGTGAGGATCGTGTGCTCGATGCCGTAGGCGCGCACGGCGTCGTTGGTGAAGTACGGGTGCACCTCTATCTGGTTCACGGCGGGCACGGTCTCGGTGTCCCGGGCCAGCCGCTCCAGGTGGTGAACCTGAAAGTTGGACACCCCGATGCTGCGGGCGCGCCCGTCGGACTTGAACTCCTCCAGGGTCTGCCAGGTCGACACGAAGTCTCCGTCGTACAGCGTCGGCAGCGGCCAGTGGATCAAGAACAGGTCGACGTAGTCGAAGCCCAGGGCCTCGATCGTCGTGTCGAAGGCGCGCCGCGCGTCGTTCGGCTTGTGAAACCCGTTGTTCAGCTTGCTGGTGATGAACACTTCGCCCCGGTCGACGCCGGCGTCGCGGACACCCTGGCCGACGCCCTTCTCGTTCTGATACATCTCGGCGGTGTCGATGTGGCGGTAGCCGGCCTCCAGTGCCGTGCGCACCGCGGACGCGGTGTCGGCGGGCGGGATCTGGAAGACGCCGAAGCCGAACTGGGGAATGCGGTTGCCGTCGTTGAGGACGAGGTCGGGAACCTGGGGAGCGGAAGTCATGCCTGCGGTGTGCCTCTCTGTTGGCTTGTTCAAACAATCAGTACGCGGCGGCGTCGTTCAACGCCGTCAGCAGCCGGCGCGCCGCGGCCACCCGACGGGCCTGTGGGCCGCGCAGGGTGTCCAGCGCGCACTCCGGGTCGGCGGGCGCGCCCAGATGGCCGCAGCCGCGCGGGCAGTCCTCGATGACGGCGGCGAGATCCGAGAACGCCCGCAGCACGTCGTCGGGTTCGATGTGGGCCAGGCCGAATGAACGGATTCCCGGTGTGTCGATGACCCAGCCGCCGCCGGGCAGCGGCAGCGCCACCGACTGGGTGGAGGTGTGCTTGCCCTTGCCGACGCCGGACACTTCACCGGTGGCTCGGTCCGCTTGCGGCACAAGGCGATTCACCAGCGTCGACTTGCCAACGCCGGAATGCCCGAGCAGCACCGTGACCCGACCGGTCAACAGGTCTTCCACCTCGGCCAGCGGATCATCGCGCCCGGCGGTGATCACCGTGATGTCCAGATCGGCGAACTGTTCGGCGAACGCGTCGGCGGGCGCCAGGTCGGTCTTGGTCAGGCACAGGATCGGGCGGATACCGCCGGCGTACGCCGCGATCAGGGCCCGGTCCACCAGTCCGGTGCGGGGCGGTGGGTCGGCCAGTGCCACCACCATGAGCAACTGATCGGCGTTGGCGACCACCACCCGTTCGGTCGGGTCGGTGTCATCGGCGGTGCGCCGCAACACGGTTCGGCGCTCGCCGCGCCGCACGATGCGGGCCAGCGTGTCGGGCCGGCCGGACAGGTCACCCACCACGTCCACCTCGTCGCCGACGACGATCGGGGTGCGGCCGAGTTCGCGGGCGCGCATCGCGGTGACCGGCCGGTGCGGATCGCCGTCGAGCACACAGCCCCAGCGGCCGCGGTCGACCGTGACCACCATGGCCGTGACGGCGTCGGCGTGCTCGGGCCGGGTCTTGGTGCGGGGACGCGAGCCGCGGCCCGACCGGATCTTGACGTCGGACTCGTCGTACTCGTGTCTTGTCGATCGGGTCAACCGCGCCCCAGCATGTCGGTCCACAGTTCGGGGAAGTCGGGCAGCGTCTTGGCGGTGGTGCCGATGTCCTCCACCTCCACGCCGGGCACCCGCAGCCCGATGATGGCCCCGGCCATCGCCATTCGGTGGTCGGCGTAGGAGTGCCAGGTACCGGGGTGCAGCGGACGGGCGGTGATGACCAGCCCGTCCGGGGTCTCGACGCAGGCGCCGCCGAGCCCGTTGATCTCGGTGCGCAGGGCCGCCAGCCGGTCGGTCTCGTGGCCGCGCAGGTGGGCGATCCCGGTCAGCCTCGACACCGATCCGGGCGCCGCCAGCGCCGCCAGCGCGGCCACCGCCGGGGCCAGCTCGCCGACGTCGTGCAGGTCGACGTCGAAACCCCCGTAGTCGGCCGCCCCCCGCACCGACAAGGACGAATCGGATTGCTGCACAGTCGATCCCATGAGCCTGAGGATCGCGAGAATGGTCCCGGCGGGCTGGACGCTGACCCGCGGCCAGCCGGCGATGCGCACCATGCCACCGGTCACCACCGCCGCGGCGAGGAACGGCACCGAGTTCGACAGGTCGGGTTCGACGACCCAGTGCCGCGCGGCGATGGGGCCCGGGCGCACGTGCCAGCGATTGGCGGTGGCGTCGTCGACCTCGACACCGGCCTCCCGCAGCATGGCCACGGTCATCGCGATGTGCGGGGCCGACGGCACCGACGTGCCGGTGTGCACCACGGTCAGGCCGTCGGTGAAGGCGGCGCCGGACAGCAGCAGCCCGGACACGAACTGCGACGACGCCGAGGCGTCGATGGCCACCGTGCCGCCCGGAACGGCGCCGCGGCCGTGCACCGCGAACGGCAGGCCGGAGCCGGTGATGTCCACGCCGAGCACGCCGAGCGCTTCGAGCAGCGGGGCGATCGGGCGGGCCCGGGCCTGGGCGTCCCCGTCGAACGTCACCTCCGCGGTGCTCAGGGCGGCAAGCGGTGGTACGAACCGCAGCACGGTGCCGGCCAGGCCGCAGTCGATGGTCGCGTGCGGGCCGGGCGCCAGTGCGCCGCCGACGGTCAGTTCGGATCCGGCGCCGGTGACATCGAGGCCGAGGGTGCGCAGCGCGCCGATCATCAGGTCGGTGTCGCGGCTGCGCAGCGCGCCGCTGATCGTCGAGGCGCCACCGCCTTGGGCGGCGGCCAGTCCGGCGAGCACCAGGGTGCGGTTGGTCTGGGATTTCGAGCCGGGCACCGTGACGGTGGCGTGGACGGGGTCCGCCGCGCGCGGTGCCGCCCACAACTCGGTGCTCACGGCACCCATCCTGCCCTGTCGGCCGCGTTTGCCACCATGGAGGCATGTGCGGACGATTCGCGGTCACCACCGACCCGGCGCTGCTCGCCGAGAAGATCCACGCCATCGATGAAGCGACGGCGGCGGGGGAGGCCCGCGGCCCGAACTACAACGTGGCCCCCACGGCGACCGTCGCCACCGTGGTGAGCCGGCATCAAGAGCCGGACGACGAACCGACCCGCCGCGTCCGGTTGATGCGCTGGGGGCTGGTGCCACCGTGGGCCAAGGCCGCCCCCGACGGCACACCGGAGAACAAGGGCCCGCTGCTGATCAACGCGCGGGCCGAGAAGGTGACCACCTCCCCGGCGTTCCGCGCCTCGGCGAAGGGCAAGCGCTGCCTGGTCCCGATGGACGGCTACTACGAGTGGAAGCCCAACCCGGACACCCCGGCGGGCAAGAAGGCCCGCAAGACGCCGTTCTTCATGTACCGCGCCGACGGCGAGCCGCTGTTCATGGCCGGCCTGTGGTCGGTGTGGCGCCCCGAGAAGGACGCCGCCCCGCTGCTCAGTTGCACCATCATCACCACCGACGCCGTCGGGGAGCTCGCCGAGATCCACGACCGCATGCCGCTGGTGGTCGACCAGCGCGACTGGGACCGCTGGCTGGACCCGGACGAACCGGCCGCCACCGACTTGTTGTCGGCGCCGCCGGACATCGGGGGCATCGACCTGCGTGAGGTATCGACCCTGGTGAACAACGTCAGAAACAACGGGCCCGAGCTGATCGAACCGGCCGAGCCCGACAACCAACCGGTTGGCCTGTTCTAGTCGCGCCGCGGCCGCTACGCTCACAGGCACATTTCCCTTCGAGAGGAGCGGCCATGACCGCGGTCGAGCCCAAGTCCGATCAGGCCACCATCACCGTCCACAACCCGGCCACCGGCGCGGTGTCCGGCACCGTCCCGATCGACGACGCCGAGACGGTGGCCGCCAAGGCCCGGGAACTGCGGCTGTTCCAGCCGGAGTGGGAGGCGATCGGCCCGCGCGGGCGCAAGGTCTGGATGATGAAGTGGCAGGACTGGGTCCTCGACAACAGCGAGCACCTGACCGAGGTGCTGATGTCGGAGACCGGCAAGTCCCGCGGCGACGCCGCCCTGGAGGCGGTGTCCATCGCCGACGCCATCAAGTACTGGGCGGGCAACGCCGAGGAGTTCCTCGCCGACCGCCACCCCAAGGCGCACAGCCCGCTGTTCCGGATCAAGAAGCTCACCACGGTGTTCCGCCCCTACCCACTGGTCGGGATGATCGAGCCGTGGAACTTCCCGCTGGCCATGCTGGCGCTGGACCTGGTGCCGGCGTTGGCTGCCGGTGCCGCCGTGCTGCTGAAACCCTCTGAGGTGACGCCGCTTTCGGCCGTCGAACTGGTCCGCGGCTGGAACGAGATCGGCGCCCCGCCGATCCTGAAGCTGGCGACCGGCTACGGCGAGACCGGCGCCTCGGTGATCGCGAACGCCGACTACGTCCACTTCACCGGCTCGACGGCCACCGGCCGCAAGGTGGCCGTGGCGTGCGCCGAGCGGCTGATCCCGTTCAGCCTGGAACTCGGGGGCAAGGATCCGGCCATCGTGCTGGCCGACGCCGACATCGACCGCGCGGCCAACGGCATCGCCTGGGGCGGGATGTTCAACTCCGGCCAGGTCTGCATCTCGGTGGAGCGGGTCTTCGTCGAGGCCCCGGTCTACAACGAGTTCGTCGCCAAGCTCACCGAGCAGGTTCGCGCGTTGAAGCAGGGCCAGGAGCAGTCCGGCTTCAGCTATGACACCGGCGCGATGGCCACTCCCGCCCAGCGCGACATCGTCGAGCGGCACGTCAAGGAGGCCGTGGCCGGCGGGGCCAAGGTTCTCACCGGGGGCAAGCCGACCGGGGTGGGCACGTTCTTCGAGCCGACTGTGCTCGCCGACGTCGACCCGAGCATGACCTGCATCGCCGAGGAAACCTTCGGCCCGACGCTGCCGGTGATCAAGGTGGCCGACGAGGAGGAGGCCATCCGGCTGGCCAACGACTCGGTCTACGGCCTGTCCGCCAGCGTGTGGACCGGTGACAACGAGCGCGGCGAGCGGGTGGCCCGGCGCCTGGAGGTCGGCGCGGTGAACATCAACGACGCGCTGACCAACGTGTTCTGCCCCGGCCTGCCGATGGGCGGCTGGAAGGAGTCCGGCATCGGCTACCGCGGTGGCGGCGCCGCCGGGCTGATCAAGTTCTGCCGCCAGCAGGCGATCACCGAGCCTCGGCTGCCCACCCAGAAGTCCGAGATGATGTGGTACTCGTCGACGAAGAAGCAGAACCGCTTCGCGCTGGCGGCCATGCGGGCCTTCGCCGGTCAGGGCCTGCGTCGGTTCGGGCGCGGCAAGAAGGGCTAAGCCGGGTAACCCGGCGGGTTCGGGGTGTCCACCCACAGGTCGACACCGAGGTCCGAGCCCGGGATGCAGTCGTACACCGACAGGTCGGTGACTCCCGCGTCGAGCAGCACGTCCTCGCACAGCAGGCTGTGCCCGGTGAACTCGCGGGCGGGCTTGCTCAGCACCGCGTAGGCGGCGTCGGCGTACACCTCGGGTTTGCGGGAGCGGGCCATCGCGGCGTCACCGCCGAGCAGGTTCTGCACCGCCGCGGTGGCCACCATCGTGCGCGGCCAGAGCGTGTTCGACGCGATGCCCGCCGCGCGCATCTCCTCGGCGATTCCCAACGCGCACAACGTCATTCCGAACTTCGCCATCATGTACGGCGTCGGCTTGAGCCACTGCGACTCCAGCCGGATCGGCGGGGACAGCGTCAGCACGTGCGGGTTCTCCCGGCCCTTCATGTGCGGTAGGCAGGCCTGCGACACCGCATAGGTGCCGCGCACCTGGATGCCGTTCATCAGGTCGAACCGCTTGAGCGGCACCTCCTCGATGGACCCGAGGTTGATCGCCGAGGCGTTGTTGACGCAGATGTCGATCCCGCCGAACTGCTCGACCGCCTTGGCGACGGCGGCGGCCACCGAGTCGCCGTCGCGCACGTCGCCGACGATCGGCAGCGCCTGGCCGCCGACCTCCTCGATCTCCTTGGCCGCGGTGTAGATGGTGCCTGGCAGCTTCGGGTGCGGTTCGGTGGTCTTGGCCACCAGGGCGATGTTGGCGCCGTCGGCGGCGACGCGTTTGGCGATGGCCAGGCCGATGCCGCGGCTGGCTCCGGAGATGAACATGGTCTTGCCCGCGAAAGTCATGGCGTCACCCTAGGGCGCGGATGTCGGCTGTCACCGCCTGGGTCAGCGCAACCAGATCGTTCGGCGCCAGCGCGACGTCCCAGCCCCGTTTTCCCGCGCTGCACAGCACCCGGTCGAAACCCAGCGCCGATGCGTCGACCACCGTCGGCAGCGGCCTGCGCTGGCCCAGCGGGGAGATGCCGCCCAGCACGTAGCCGGTGGAGCGTTCGGCGGAAGCCCGGTCGGCCAGCGCCGCCCTGGGCAGGCCCAGCGCCGCGGCGGCGGCCTTCAGCGACAGCTGCCACGGCACCGGCAGCACCGCGACGGCCAGCCCGGACGGTCCCGCGATGACCAGCGTCTTGAGAATCTGCTCGGGCAGCAGTCCGGGTCCGGCCAGCGCGGCGACGGCCTCCGCGCCATAATCGGCCACCCGGGGGTCGTGCCGGTAACGCCGCACCTCATAGCAGACGCCCGCGGCCACCAGGGCCGCCAGGGCCGGGGTGGCCGCGCCGCTCACGGGGCCCAACCCTAGGCGGGAATGCACCCGGTTGGTAATCCCGTTATGCCTTCCAGCCGTGGACCGGAACGGGCCACCCGAAAAGAATGTTGGTCGCGGCCCTAGGATTGGACGAAGGGAGTCGAGTGTCAGCCGGTATGTGCCTTCTGGGCGACGAGCGGACAGTTGAATCCTTCCTCCGTCCGATCTCGCTGACGGTGCCGGTCACCGGCCCAGCGGCAGAAGGGACCGTGTCCACCACGATGAGCGATACCGAGGGCGCCGACGGCTCCGGCACCGTCGACACCGCCGCCCCGTCCGAAAGCGACGCGGAGCAGGTGGCGCGCTTCGAGCGCGACGCGATCCCGCTGATGGATCAGCTGTACGGCGGTGCGCTGCGGATGACCCGCAATCCGGCCGACGCCGAGGACCTGGTGCAGGAGACCATGGTCAAGGCCTTCCACGCGTTCTCGTCGTTCCGGGAGGGCACCAACCTCAAGGCCTGGCTGTACCGGATCATGACCAACACCTACATCAACTCCTACCGCAAGAAGCAGCGGCAGCCGGCCGAGTACCCGACCGAGGAGATCACCGACTGGCAGCTCGCCGCCAACGCCGAGCACACCTCCACCGGGCTGCGTTCGGCCGAGGTGGAGGCCCTGGAGTCGCTCCCCGACACCGAGATCAAAGAAGCCCTGCAGGCGCTGCCTGAGGAGTTCCGGATGGCGGTCTACTACGCCGACGTCGAGGGCTTCCCCTACAAGGAGATCGCCGAAATCATGGGCACACCGATCGGGACAGTGATGTCCCGGCTGCACCGGGGGCGGCGCCAGCTGCGCACCCTGCTCGCCGACGTCGCCAAGGAGCGCGGCTTCGACCGGGGATCGCGCGGCCAGCAGGAGGACACGCCGGAAGAGGTGTCGTCATGAGCGACGAGAACTGGCGTCCCCCGGTCGGCCCCGTCGATCCCGACCATCCGGAGTGCGCGGCGGTGGTCGCCGAGGTTTCGCTGCTGCTCGACGGCGAGGTGACCGCCGAGACCCGGGAACGGCTCCAGCAGCACCTCGACGAGTGCCCGACCTGCCTGCGCCATTACGGCCTGGAGGAACGGATCAAGAAGCTGATCGCCACCAAGTGCAGCGGCGAGAAGGCTCCGCAGTACCTGCTGGAGCGGGTGCGGCTGGAGATCAGCCGCACGACGATCATCCGGCGCGGCTAGCCGGCCTTGCTGCCGGCGTTGGGCCGCTTGCCGTGATTGGCCTTGCTGTGCTTGCGGTCCCTCTTCTTGCGGCCACGCTTGGCCATGGTCTACCTCCGTCGTCGAACTGTTGCCCACAGTCTCTCACGGCCCCAACGACGGCCTGACCACCCGGTGTTGTGGTTCGATAGAGCGGCACCAAGTGTTCGATGGAGCAGCGCCAAGAGTGAGGGTGGAAATGGCCGAGGATGTTCGCGCCGAGATCGTGGCCAGTGTGCTCGAGGTCGTGGTCAGCAAGGGAGACCAGATCGGCCAGGGCGACACCCTGGTGCTGCTCGAATCGATGAAGATGGAGATCCCGGTGCTGGCCGAGGTGGCGGGCACGATCACCGAGGTCAGCGTCTCGGTGGGTGACGTGATCCAGGCCGGCGACCTCATCGCGGTCATCGACTAGCTGGAGTGTCCACCCTCGGTGAGCTCCTGGCCGAGCACACGATGTTGCCCGGCAACGCGGTGGACCACCTGCACGCGGTGGTGGGCGAGTGGCAGTTGCTCGCCGACCTGTCCTTCGCCGACTACCTGATGTGGGTGGCCCGCGACGACGGTGCGCTGGTGTGCGTCGCCCAGTGCCGGCCCAACACCGCCCCGACCGTGCTGATCACCGATGCCGTCGGCACCCTGGTCGCGGCCGGCGATCTGCCGCTGGTGACCGCCGCCTTCACCTCGGGCGCCATCGGCCGCGGCGAGAGCGACCCGTCGCTGCGCGAGCGCGGCCTGAACGTCGAAGCGGTGCCCGTCCGCTACGACAACCAGGTGGTGGCGGTGCTGACCCACCAGACGGCCGTGGCCGAGCGGCGCACCTCGTCCCCCCTGGAGCGGGCCTACCTGGACTGCGCCGCCAACCTGCAGCACATGCTGACCGAGGGCACGTTTCCCAATATCGGCGACCTGGCGATGTCGCGGTCCAGTCCGCGGGTCGGCGACGGCTTCATCCGCCTCGACGTCGACGGGGTGGTGGTCTTCGCCAGCCCCAACGCGCTGTCGGCGTACCACCGGATGGGGCTCACCTCGGAGTTGGAGGGCCACAACCTGGTCGCCGTCACCCGCCCACTGATTTCCGACCCGTTCGAGGCGCAGGAACTGGCCGAGCACATCCGCGAGTCGCTGACCGGCGGGGCCAGCATGCGGATGGAGGTCGACGCCGGGGGAGCGGCCGTGCTGTTCCGGACGATGCCGCTGGTGGTGCATGGCGCGCCGGCCGGGGCGGCGCTGCTGATCCGCGACGTCACCGAGGTCAAGCGGCGGGACCGGGCGCTGCTGTCCAAGGACGCCACCATCCGGGAGATCCACCACCGGGTGAAGAACAACCTGCAGACCGTGGCCGCCCTGCTGCGGCTGCAGGCCCGCCGGACCAACAACGCCGAGGGCCGGGAGGCGCTGATGGAGTCGGTGCGCCGGGTGGCCTCGATCGCCCAGGTGCACGAGGCGTTGTCGATGTCTGTCGACGAGGAGGTCAACCTCGACGAGGTCATCGACCGGATCCTGCCGATCATGAACGACGTCGCCCGGGTGGACACCCCGATCCGGATCCGCCGGGAAGGCGCGCTGGGGGTGCTGGACGCCGACCGGGCGACCGCGCTGGTGATGGTGGTGACCGAGTTGGTGCAGAACGCCATCGAGCACGCTTTCGACCCGTCGGCCAAGGGCGGCTGCGTCACCATCCGGGCCGAACGCTCGGCCCGCTGGCTCGACGTCGTGGTCCACGACGACGGGCGCGGGCTGCCCGACGGGTTCAGCCTGGAAAAGTCCGACCAACTCGGACTGCAGATCGTCCGGACGCTGGTATCGGCCGAACTCGACGGGTCGCTGGGAATGCATGACGTCCCCGGTGGCGGCACCGATGTAGTGCTGCGGGTGCCCATTGGGCGACGAAGTGCGGCCAGAGTGCCGCAATAGCAAACATGTGACCTAAAGCACTTCGATAAAAAAAGTCACGGCCCCGGAATTTGCGGGGCCGTGACTGCGAGTCGGTGCGGAGTGGCGCTCAGACCCCGGTGCGGGCCCGGGTGCGCGCGTTGCGCCGCTTGAGCGCGCGGCGTTCGTCCTCGCTCATGCCGCCCCACACGCCGGCATCCTGGCCGGAGTCCAATGCCCAGGTCAGGCACTCGGTGGTGACCGGACAACGGTTGCAGACGAGCTTCGCGTCAGCGATCTGGGCGAGCGCCGGGCCGCTGTTCCCCACGGGGAAGAACAGTTCCGGGTCCTCGTCACGGCAGACCGCCTTGTGGCGCCAATCCATTAGTCGCTACTCCTTAACTGGTGCGCAGCACAGCGCACGTTATTTATCTGCGGGTGTTAACGCGTGCACACAAATGTTTCTGCGTTGTTGCATCCGATCGTTTCACAGCGCTGACGGATGTCAATAGAACTCAGTTAACACGTGGGCAATCTCACTACCGGGGTCGGTTAACAGACCCTCTGCCCGTTTGTACTACACTCAACCCACCTGCGCCCTGAATCGGGCGGCTCCGGACAGTCATTGCAGCTCAGGGGGCCGTTCATGCGGGCGGGGCGACGACGCTCAGCGCCTCCGGAACGGCCCGGAAGGTCATTTCTGAGCGTAGGCCAAGAAAATCCCCGTCAACCTGGCTGGCGACCGGTTCGGTCGCCGTGACGTGCACCCACGCGACGTCGTCGTCGCGAATCAGGTGCCGGGCCTTGATCCGGTGGTTGCGGGACAGCATCCGGCGCACCAGCCGCAGGTTGGCCCACACGTTCATGCTGGTGATCGCGAACACGCCGAGGCCCTTCTCGAACGTGGTGTCCGGATTGGTGAACACCGGCCGGGTGTTCGCATACGTCCACGGGCTGGAATTGGAGATGAAGGCGAAGTACACCCGGGAGACCGGTTCGCGTCCGGCCAGTTCCAGCGTCAGGGTCGGCTCCCGGCGGGCGTTGGCCAGCATCTCCTTCACCGCCACCCGGATGTAGCGGCCGGCGGTGACCTTGCGGCCCTTGGCGCGCTGGGCCTCCACCGCGGCCACCACGTCGCCGTCCACGCCCATCCCGGCGGTGAACACCGCCCAGCGCTCGCCGCAGTCCATCAGGCCGATCCGCCGCCACGACCCGTTGCGACCGTGCTCGCCGAGCAGGTCGATCAGCTGGTTGGTGGCCACCGTGGGGTCGGGGCTGATGCCCAGCGCGCGGGCGAACACGTTGGCCGAGCCGCCCGGCACCACCGCGACGGCCGGAACCGGGCCGTCGGCGTGCTGGCCCGGCGCCCCGAGCAGGCCGTTGACCACCTCGTTCACCGTGCCGTCGCCGCCGTGGATGATGACCACGTCGATACCGTCCCGCCGCGCGGCCTGCGCGATCTCGACGGCGTGGCCGCGGTGGTTGGTGTGCTCGACGGCGAGTTGGACCCGGCTTTCCAGGGCGTGCGCCAGCAGGTCGCGCGCCGCGGCGGTCGTCGAGGTGGCGTTCGGGTTGACGATCAGGACGGCGCGCACGAGGCATGAGCCTAGTGGGACCTCTAGGCTCATCTTCCGTGACCGTTCCCGCCCCGCCCGCTGTGCGACGGGCCGCCGTGCTGGTGGCCGCCGAGGGGGCCGCCGGCCTGGTGGCGGCGGCGGTGTTCGTAATCCGCGGCCTGGCCGGCGCCGACCAGCACGTGGTCAGCGGGTTCGGCAACGCGGCCTGGTTCGCCCTGATCGGGGGTGCGGTGCTGGCGGCGGGCTGGGCGTTGTGGACCGGCAGGCGGTGGGGCCGCGGCCTGGCGGTGTTCGCCCAACTGCTGCTGCTGCCGGTGACCTGGTATGCCGCCGTCGGCTCACACCAGTGGTTCTACGGGATCCCGGTGGCGGTGGTCGCCGTGGCCACGCTGGCGCTGCTGTTCGCCCCGAGCACCCTGCGCTGGCTGGGCTCTCAGGACTCCGCGGCCAGCGCCGACAACTCCGGGCCCGACACCCGATAGGTGATCCACTCCGACATCTGCCTGCCGCCGACGGCGTCATACAGCCCGATCGCGTTGACGTTCCAGTCCAGCACCGCCCAGCTCAACCGGCTGTAGCCGTTGTCCACGCACTCCCGTGCCAGGGTTGCCAGCAGCGCGCGGGCCAGCCCGCGGCGGCGGAATGCCGGGCGCACGAACAGGTCCTCGAGGTAGATGCCGGCCACGCCGTCCCAGGTGGAGAAGTTGCGGAACCACACCGCGATGGCGGCCGGCTCGCCGTCCACCTCGGCGATGTGACAGAAGCCCACCGGGTCGGCGCCGAAAAGCGCTGCACTGAGCTGCTTTTCGGTGACCGTGCACTCGTCGGCGGCCCGTTCGAACTCGGCCAGTTCGCCGATCATCGCGACGATGGCGGCCTCGTCACCCGGACGGGCCCGGCGGATGAGGCTCATTGTTCGACTCCCAGCGCCGACAGGATGGTCCTGAACTTCGTTGTGGTCTCGGCGACTTCGTCGTCGGGATCGGATTCGGCCACGATACCGCCGCCGGCCTGGGCCAGCGCCTCGCGGCGGTCCGCCGACACCTGGGCCCCGCGGATGGCCACCACCCACCGCCCGTCGCCGCGGGCGTCGCACCAGCCGACCGCGCCCGCGTAGAAGCCGCGGTCGCCCTCGATCTCGGCGATCAGGTCCACCGCGGCGGCGGTGGGCACCCCGCCGACGGCCGGTGTCGGATGCAGCGCCAGCGCCAGATCCAATGCGGTGGTGGAGGTTTCGCGCAGCGTGCCGCGGATCGGGGTGGACAGATGCCACAGCGCCTCGGTGCGGCTCAGCTGCGCTTGCGCCGCGACGTCCAGATCGCTGCACAACGGCTCCAGCGCGGCGCGCATGGTGTCGACGACGAGTTGGTGCTCATGACGGTTCTTGCCGGATGCCGCCAGTGCCGCCCCGTTGGCCGCATCGGTCTCGGGGTCGGGCGATCGCGGCGCCGATCCGGCGAAGGGCTGGCAGCTCACCCGGGTCCCCGAGCGCGCCACCAGCAGCTCCGGGCTGGCGCCCACCAGGGCGGTTCCGGCGTAGCCGGGCCCGGCCGGCGATAGGTCGGACAGGTACACGGTGGCCTCCGGGTCGCCCGAGAGTCGGTGCAGGATGGTCGGCAGGTCCAGCGCACCGTCGGCGACGAGCCGCAGCGCCCGCGCCAAAACCACCTTCTGCAAAGGACTTCCGGGCTCGTTCAGCCGGTCCAGGGCGGCCCGGATCCGGGCCCGGTGCTGCTGGGGCGCGGGCAGCGTCTCGGCGATCCGCACGTTCGGCAGCGGCACGCTCGGCCACGGTGGCGGGGCGCCGCCGAACGTCACCGACACCGGCGCCAGCAGGGCGGCGGGGGTCCGCAGGTCGAAGGGCAGCGCGCCGACCACCACGTCGGCCGTGCCGTCGCGCAGAGCCGCGGCGGCGTCGGCGGCGTCGGCGTAGCCCGTCGCGATCCCGTCGGCGACCACCGTCCCGGCGGGCCCGCTCAGCACGAAGGACGTCGGTGTCACGTCCCGGTGACCGGCTCGCGGTGGCTGGTCATCCCCAGCCCGGACAACTGACGCAGCCCGTACTCGAAGCCGCACACCGCCACCGATGCCGCGCCGAACCCGTACCGGGAGCCCTCGCGCAGCGGTTGTTCGACCCAGCGGGTCACCACCGCGCGGGAGAAGTGCCCGTGCCCGACGAACACCACGTCGCGGTCGACCATGTGGTCCAACGCGTAGGCGACGGCCTGGTCGGCGCGCATGCTCACCTGGTCCACGCTCTCCCCGCCGGGGCAGCCGTAGGTCCACAGCAGCCAGCCCGGGGTCTCGGTGCGGATCTCGTGGGTGGTCAGGCCCTCGTAGTCGCCGTAGTCCCACTCGGCCAGCAGCGGGGACACCTCGTCGACCGTCAGCCCGGCCAGCTCGGCGGTGGCCAGGGCGCGCTTGCGCGGGCTGCTGACCACCAGCGGGTGGTCCAGGCCTAGGTGCTCGAGGGTGTTCGCGGCGAGTTCGGCCTGCCCGCGCCCGACGTCGGTGAGCTCCAGGTCGGTGCGGCTGGTGTGCTTGCGGTCCCGGGACCATTCGGTTTCGCCGTGCCGCAGCAGGACCAGCCGATGGTTTCCGAGGCTCACGTCGGTTGATTCTGCCGGATCGCGTGGTCTGCCGTGCCAGCCGGGACGCCTGGAGCCCGAACCTGTAAGGATGGTCTGGTGACCCGAGTACTGGCGGTGGCCAATCAGAAGGGCGGGGTGGCCAAGACGACCACGGTCGCGTCGCTGGGCGCGGCGCTGGTCGACGAGGGCAAGCGGGTGCTGCTGGTCGACCTCGACCCACAGGGATGTCTGACGTTCTCACTGGGCGCCGACCCGGACAAGCTGCCGGTGTCGGTGCACGAGGTACTGCTCGGTGAGGTGGAACCCGACGCCGCGCTGGTGACCACCACGGAGGGGATGACCCTGCTGCCGGCGAACATCGATCTGGCCGGTGCCGAGGCGATGCTGCTGATGCGGGCGGGCCGGGAGTACGCGCTCAAGCGGGCGCTGGCCAAGCTCTCTGCCGACTTCGACGTGATCATCATCGACTGCCCGCCGTCGCTGGGCGTGCTGACGCTCAACGGCCTGACCGCCGCCGACGAGGTCATCGTGCCGCTGCAGTGCGAGACGCTGGCGCACCGCGGGGTCGGTCAGTTCCTGCGCACGGTCACCGACGTCCAGCAGATCACCAACCCGGACCTGAAGATGCTGGGCGCGCTGCCGACCCTCTACGACTCGCGGACCACGCACAGCCGCGACGTGTTGCTGGACGTCGCCGACCGCTACGACCTGCCGGTGCTGGCCCCGCCGATCCCGCGCACGGTGCGCTTCGCCGAGGCCAGCGCATCCGGGTCGTCGGTGCTGGCGGGCCGAAAGACGAAGGGCGGCAACGCCTATCGTGAACTGGCGGCGGCGCTGATCAAGCACTGGAAGTCCGGCCGGGCGCTGCCGACTTTCACGCCCGAGATCTGAGCGCTACTTCGCCCCGAAGGCGGCCAGCGTGCCGCCGTGCTCCTCGACCACGATCGAGCCGGTCACTTCCGGCACCACCGGACCGTCGCCGGCCGGATGCGCCAGCGGGATCAAACGCTCGTTGGTGCCGGTCGCCGCGTCGTAGACGCCGAGGCCGCCGGCCACCGGGATGAGCAGCTTGCCGGCCATGATCGCGGCCGGGCCGACCGGGGACAGCGGACCGGTGGTCTCCACGGCGTAGCGGTGGCCCAGGGTTCCGTCGAACACCTGCACGCCACTGCCGGTCCACCAGGTGAACAGATCGCCGGCGCGGGTCACCGCCGCCGGGCCCGTCACGGTCGGGGCGGCCCGCAGGGGGGTGGTGGACACCTTGGTGCCGGTGTCGTCGTAGACCACCATCTCCGGTCGCGGGGTGGGCAGGTACACCGCGGTGGAGGTGCCGGACACCGCGACCACCCGCGCCTCGGAGTCGACGGCCACGCCCGGCAGCGGCACGTTCTTGGTCTCCGGCTCGTCCTCCTCCTTGGCGGGCTTGAGCAGCGTCAGCCGCAGATCCTTCTGATCGCGGCAGGCCTCGAGCACCGAGACCGCGGAATCGCTGCCCGCCGCCGACATCAGCGTGCAGCCGGTGCCGACGCCCTGGTTGACCGGCTTCACCCGGGCGTCGATCTCGCCGTAGGACATCATCCGCACCAGATCCGAGCGCCACAGCTCCAGGCGGGTCGGCCCGGCCGAGAGGATCGCGCTGCCGTTGGAGGTCACCACGACGTGCTTGTCGGCGTAGGCGGTGCGGGTCGGGCCGCGCCTGCCGGTGGCGGCGTCGATGCCGCTGACCTGACCGCAGCCCCGGACGTCGGGGTAGACCGCCACCGCGAGGTCGTAGATGTAGGAGACCGCGCACAGGTTGGTGTCCCGGGCGAAGGTCCAGCGGTTCTCGCCGGTCTGTGCGTCGCGCCCCTGCACCGTCCGGCCGTCGCCGGTCACCACGGTGCCGCCGATCACCACCGGACTGGGCGTGCGCGGGCTGGCCGCCGTCCACAGCTGGGCGAGGGTCTCGGGGACGACGCGGGCCGGGGCCGGGTTGGGCGCCGGGTTGGTCGCCGGGCGGCTGATCGTGGCCCGCGCGGAGCTGTTCCACCAGAACAGCGCGGCCACGACGGCCACCACGGCGGCGATCGCCGCGGCGGCGCGCAGATCGCCCCGGGTGCGGCGTTCGGGTCTGACCATCTAGGCGACGATAGCCGCGCTCAGCCCGCGGTCGGGGTGGCGGCGTCGGCCGAGTTGCGCGGCCGCCGCCGGCGACGGCGCTTACGGGCCGCACCGCCCTCCCCGGACGCCGCGACGGGCTCGGCGGCTCCGCCGTCGACGCCCGCCTCGGCGGGCTTGGCAGGCTTCGCCACATGCCCGGTCGCCGACTCGCCGCTGCGGGTGCGGCGGCGGGACCGGTTGCGGGCGGGGCGCTCACGGTTGGCGTCGGCGGAGCTGATCCGGGTGCCGTCCTGGGACTTGGCCTGGCGCTGCTTGCGCGGGGTGCCGATCGAGCCGGTGGCCTCGGCGGGGATGCCCAGCTCGGAGTAGAGGTGCGGCGAGTTCGAGTAGGTCTCGGCGGGGTCCGGGCACTCCAGCTTGAGCGCCTTGTCGATCATCGACCAGCGATCCAGTTCGTCCCAGTCGACCAGGGTGATCGCGATGCCGGTCTTGCCCGCACGGCCGGTGCGGCCGATGCGGTGCACGTAGGCCTGCTCGTCCTCGGGGATCTGGTAGTTGATGACGTGAGTGATGTCATCGATGTCGATGCCCCGGGCGGCGACATCGGTGGCGACCAGCACGTCGACGTCGCCGGCGCGGAACGCCTTGAGCGCCTTCTCGCGGGCGATCTGGCCGAGGTCGCCGTGCACGGCGCCGACCTTGAAGCCGCGTTCGGCGAGCTCGTCGGCCACCTTCTGGGCGGTGCGCTTGGTGCGGGTGAAGATCATCGTCGCGCCGCGGCCCTCGGCCTGCAGGATGCGGCTGACCATCTCGACCTTGTCCAGGGCGTGCGCGCGGTAGACGAACTGCTCGGTGGTGTCGTGGGTGGCCGCGCCCTGGACACCCTCGGCCCGGATGTGGGTGGGCTGGTTCATGAAGGTGCGGGCCAGCGTGATGATCGGGTCCGGCATGGTGGCCGAGAACAGCATCGCCTGCCGCTCGTCGGGGATCTGCCGCAGGATGCGTTCGATGTCGGGCAGGAAGCCCAGGTCGAGCATCTCGTCGGCCTCGTCGAGGACCAGCACCGAGAGCCCGCCGAGCTGCAGGTGGCCCTGCTGGGCCAGGTCGAGCAGGCGGCCCGGCGTTCCGACGACGACGTCGGCGCCCTTGCGCAGCGACTCGATCTGCGGCTCGTAGGGACGGCCGCCGTAGATCGAGACGACGCTCAGCGGGCGGTCGCCCTCGGCTTGCAGGTACTTTGCCGCGCCTTCGAGGTCGCCGAAGACCTGCAGGCACAGCTCGCGGGTGGGGACCACGACGAGCGCGCGCGGCGTGCCGTTGAGCGGGCGGGTGGTGTCGGTCGTGATGCGGTGCAGCAGCGGCACGCCGAACGCGAAGGTCTTGCCCATGCCGGTGCGGGCCTGACCGATGAGGTCGTCACCGCTCAGGGCGAGCGGCAGGGTCAGCTCCTGGATGGCGAAGGCGTGTTCGATGCCCTGTTCGGCGAGCGCGCGGACGATCTCGTCCCGGACTCCGAGCTGGGCAAAGCTGATCTGGGGATGGGTGGTCAAGGGTGTCATGCTGGTGGCGTCAAACCTTCCGGTGTCATTCCTCGTTCTGGCTTCGACGCGCGCACGAGTTCAGACTTTCGCCAAAGGGTGTGCGCCGAACTGGGCGGCGCAGACGCGTGCACGCACATTTCCTTGACGGTGACGCCGGGTGGAGGCTTGACGCCGCCGTCTCGGCCATCATAGCTGGTCGCGCGCGCTGATCCGGTTCGCGGCCTGCGGCCGGACTAGAGTTACGCCCATGAGTGCGACGCAGCCCACAGCGGCGACCGGTTCGGGGTCGCGCATCACCGCCGACCATCCTGGCGTCGACGAACTGTTCGCACTGCTGGCCTACGGCGAGGTCGCCGCGTTCTACCGGCTGACCGACGAAGCCCGGATGGCGCCGGATCTGCGCGGCCGCATCAACATGGCCAGCATGGCGGCCGCCGAGATGGCGCATTACGAACTGCTGCGCGACGCCCTGGCGGCCCGCGGAGTCGACGTGGTGCCCGCGATGAATCGCTACGCCTCCGCGCTGGAGAACTACCACCGGCTGACCACCCCGAGCACCTGGCTGGAGGCACTGGTCAAGACCTATGTGGGCGATGCGCTGGCCGCCGACTTCTACTCCGAGATCGCCGACGTGCTGCCCGACGAGGTCGCCGGTGTGGTGCGGGCGGTGCTGGGGGAGACCGGCCACTCGCAGTTCGTCGTCGCCGAGGTTCGCGAGGCGGTGCTGTCCAGCGGCCGCCAGCGCAGCCGGCTGGCGCTGTGGTCGCGCCGGCTGCTCGGCGAGGCCATCACCCAGGCGCAGTACGTGCTGGCCGATCACGACGAACTGGTCGACCTGGTGCTCTCCGGGCCCGGCGGGCTGGGCCAGGTCACCGACTTCTTCGGCCGGCTGCAGCGCACCCACGACGACCGGATGCGCCAGCTCGGCCTGGCCTGATCCACCGCCTGAAAACCCGCCTAGCGGTTACACGTCGCGGTGATGCCGTTGTCGACCTGTGCGGCCACCGTCGCCCCGGTGCCGTCGGTGATCCAGCAGTTCAGCTGACTGCCCGCGCTGTTCGCGGTTACGTAGTTGACCGGCACCGTCGGCACCACGGTCATCGACCACGGCAGGGTGACGTTCTCGACGGTGCGCAGCGCACCGTCCTCGTCGGCGTAGATCACGGTGACCGGATCGTTGGGCCGCTGGTTTCCCGCCACGGTGTAGACGACCAGGCGCGGATCCACCGTCGTCTGCGCCTGCGGCACCGCGGCGACGGTGGTCGGCGGCAGCGAGACCGGGGTCTCGATGTCGGCGCCCGGGAGCGTGACGGTGACCGCGGTCGGCGGGGCGCTCGCGGTGCGGGGGCCCGGGGTCGCCGTAACCGTGCGGTTGGCCGACGGGTGATCGGCGGTCGTGGTGGCCGAATCACCGGTGTGCACCACGGCGGCGGTGGCCGCGGCGGCGGCCAGCACGCCCGCGGCGGTCACAACCACCCGCCGCCACTGCGACACCGCCGAGCGGCGTCTTTCGTTCCGGCGTGCCATGAATCAAGGCTATGGAACCCGCGGCGGCGCCCCGGCCGCGGCGCGCCACCCGTTGCCATGCTGTTACCGCAGCTTGATGCGATATTCGCTAACCGCGAACGGCTGCCGTCAGCCGGCCGGGCGGGCGTCTACTAGCCTGCTTGGGTAGCACGCACACGAACGGAAGGGTTCACCGTGGAGGTCAAGATCGGTGTTTCGGACAGCCCGCGTGAGCTGGTCTTCACCAGTTCGCAGACGGCCGCCGAGGTCGAGGAGTTGGTGACGTCCGCGCTGTCCAAGGCCGGATCGGACGTGCTGAGCCTCTCCGACGACAAGGGCCGCCGCTTCCTGGTGCACACCGCCAAGATCAGCTACGTCGAGATCGGCGTCTCCGACGTCCGGCGCGTCGGCTTCGGCATCGGCGCGGGTCCGGCCGCCAGCTAGGACCGGGTCAGCGGCACGTGTGACAGTCCGCCCCAGGCGAACTGCACGGTCCCGTCGACCGCGTCGTCCTTCGAGATCGGCCGGTCGGAATCCAGCCAGTACCGGGCGCAGTCAACGCTGATGCCGACCAGGCCCACCGCGATCATCCGGGCCCGGTGCGGGTCGAGTCCGGAGTCGCGGCTGATCAGGTCGAACACCGCGTCCGTGCACGCCTCGGTGGCCACCTTCACCTGGGCGGCGACCTGTGGCTCGCTGACGTAGTCGTTCTCGAAGATCAGCCGGTAGCCCTGGCTGTCGTGCTCGATGAAGTCGAAGAACGCCTGCACCGCCGCCCGCAGCCGCAGCCGGTTGTCGGTGGTGGTGCGCAGCGCCTGGCGCACCCCGGAGACCAGGTTCTCCACATGCTGTGCCAGCACGGCCAGATAGAGCTCCAGCTTGCTGGTGAAGTGTTGGTACAGAACCGGTTTGCTCACACCGGCGCGATCGGCGATCTCGTCCATGCCCGCGGCGTGATAGCCACGGTCGACGAAGATCTCGCTGGCCGAGGCCAGCAGCTGCTCGCGGCGCTCGTCGCGCGGCAGCCGGCTGCCACGCCGTCCGGCCGCCGGGGCGGGCCGGGTCGGCGTGTTGGCGAGATCGCTCATCGGGTCCTCAATCTGGTGCGTTGCCTGGGCGCCCATACCCGGGGTCCCGGCTCGTCGCACCGACACTACTACCCGGTTCCGGTTACCGGCCCGTAGCGACCCGGGTGCCCGCACGGGCGCGCCGGAAAGCGCCTTGCGCTCGCGTTATGCCATCCTGGGGCGGTGACCTACGATCCGGGGCACCGTGGGGGCGGTCCTGTGCAGGTGGTGCGCAGCGAGTGGCGCGAGCCGCTGCGCGCCCAGCGCGACCCCATCACGGAGAGTTCGGGTCGCCCGCGATCCAACCGCGAGCAGCGCCGACAGTGGCGCAAGCAGACCTGGCTCGGCCGCTTCGTCTCCACCTACGGTTGGCGGGCGTACGCACTGCCGGTGCTGGTCGTGCTGACCGGCGTGGTGCTCTACCAGACGGTCACCGGCACCGCCGCCCCCGCGCCCGAGCAGCCCGACGCGGTCCAGGGGCCGCCGACGATCGGATCGCGCGGGACGGCGATCATCGGGGCGCCGCCGCGGGGCCTGACCGCCTTCGACGCGAACCTGCCGACCGGGGTCCTGCCGGAGGGCGGCGCGTTCACCGAGGCCGGCGAGAAGACCTGGCACATCGTGCCCGGAACCACCCCGAAGGTCGGTCAGGGCACCGCGAAGACGTTCACCTACACCGTCGAGGTGGAGGACGGCATCGACACCGCTGCGTTCGGCGGCGACGAGGGTTTCGCCCGGATGGTCACCGAGACGTTGGGCAACCCGAAGAGTTGGACCCACAACCCGCAGTTCGCCTTCCAGCGGATCGACGCCAGCAGCCCGGAGATCAAACCCGATTTCCGGGTGTCTTTGTCGTCCCCGATGACGGTTCGGGAGGGGTGCGGCTACGAGATCCCGCTGGAGTCGTCGTGCTTCAACCCGGTCTACGGTCCCGACGCCCAGCCCCGGGTGTTCATCAACGAGGCCCGCTGGGTGCGGGGGGCGGTGCCGTTCCAGGGTGACATCGGCTCCTACCGCCAGTACCTGATCAACCACGAGGTGGGCCACGCGATCGGCTACACCACCCACGAGCCGTGCGACCAGAACGGCGGCCTGGCGCCGATCATGATGCAGCAGACGTTCTCCACCGCCGACAACGACGCGGCGAAGTTCGACCCCGAGTCGGTCAAGGCCGACGGCAAGACCTGCCGGTTCAACCCCTGGCCGTATCCGATCGCCTAGCTCTTGGAAGCCTCTTCGCCCGCGAGCGTGCGCGGAGTGCACGCGCGATCGGCGTGTTGCGGCACCGACACGCACGCTCGGCGGCTGTGCCGGAAGCTTGTCCGGCTGTTTGCCGTTGATTCGACTACCTGCTGAAATGGGTGGGGAACGTCGAAACCCGAGGAGCTACCGGTGTCTTCACCGTTGCCGCCGCTGGTCGAGCCAGCCGCCGAACTGACCCGCGACGAAGTCTCCCGGTACAGCAGGCATCTGATCATCCCGGACCTCGGCGTGGTGGGGCAGAAGCGGCTGAAGAACGCGCGCGTGCTGGTGATCGGCGCGGGCGGGCTGGGCTCGCCGACGCTGCTCTATCTGGCCGCGGCCGGCGTCGGGACGATCGGGGTGGTGGAGTTCGATGTCGTCGACGAGTCGAACCTGCAGCGCCAGATCATCCACGGCCAGTCCGATATCGGCCGGTCCAAGGCGCAGAGCGCGCGCGATTCCATCCTCGAGCTCAACCCGCTGGTCACCGTGCGGCTCCACGAGATGCGGCTGGAGCCCGACAACGCCGTCGAACTGTTCGGGCAGTACGACCTGATCATCGACGGCACCGACAACTTCGCCACCCGCTATCTGGTCAACGACGCCGCGGCGCTGGCGCACAAGCCGTACGTCTGGGGGTCGATCTACCGCTTCTCCGGCCAGGTGTCGGTGTTCTGGGAGGACGCCCCCGACGGCCTGGGCCTGAACTACCGCGACCTCTATCCGGAGCCGCCGCCGCCCGGCATGGTGCCGTCCTGTGCCGAGGGCGGCGTGCTGGGCATCCTGTGCGCCTCGATCGCATCGGTGATGGGCACCGAGGCCATCAAGCTGATCACCGGTATCGGGGAACCGCTGCTGGGCCGGTTGATGATCTACGACGCCCTGGAGATGAGTTACCGCACCATCAGGATCCGCAAGGACCCCGAGACCCCCGAGATCACCGGGCTGATCGACTACGAGGCGTTCTGCGGGGTGCCGTCCGACAAGGCCGCCGAGGCCGCCCACGATTCCACCCTCACCCCGCTGGAACTGCGCGATCTGCTCGAGTCCGGCACCAAGGTGGCGCTGATCGACGTGCGCGAGCCGGTGGAGTGGGACATCAACCACATCAGCGGTGCCGAACTGATCCCGAAGTCGGCCATCGAGTCCGGGGACGGCCTGGCCAGGCTGCCGCAGGACCGGATTCCGGTGCTGTACTGCAAGACCGGGGTGCGCTCGGCGGAGGCGCTGGCGGTGCTGAAGAAGGCCGGGTTCCCCGATGCGCTGCACCTGCGGGGCGGCATCGTGGCCTGGGCCGAGCAATTCGAACCCGACATGGTGATGTACTGACGGCCCACCGGAGCCGGCACCGCTTAGTCTGACGGGGTGACCGAAGAACGCCCGCCCGAGCATGTGCTGGCGACGTTCGGCCTCAAGGACACCGAGCCCGAGCCGCTGGGCACCGGCTGGGAGGGCGGTTTCAAATGCGGTGAGGTGGTGTTGTCGGTGATCGCCGACCACGCCCGCGCGGCCTGGTCGGCCAAGGTGCGCGAGACGCTCTTCATCGACGGGGTGCGGCTGGCCCGCCCGGTGCGCTCCACCGACGGGCGCTACGTGGTGTCCGGTTGGCGGGCAGACACATTCGTCGCCGGCACCCCCGAGCCGCGGCACGACGAGGTGGTCTCCGCCGGGGTCCGGCTGCACGAGGCCACCGCGAAGCTGGAGCGGCCGAGGTTTCTCACCCAGGCGCCGGTGCCACCGTGGAGCGACGTCGACGTGTTCATCGCCGCCGACCGCGCCGCCTGGGAGGACCGCCCGCTGCAGTCGCTGCCGCCCGGCGCGCGGGTGTCGCCCGGCTCCGCCGACGGGGAGCGCTCGGCCGATCTGCTCAACCAACTCGCCGGGTTGCGCAAGCCGACCAAGAGTCCCAATCAGCTGGTGCACGGCGACCTGTACGGCACCGTGCTGTTCTCCGGGACGGCGGCGCCCGGCATCACCGACATCACCCCGTACTGGCGGCCCACGTCGTGGGCGGCGGGGGTGGTGGTCGTCGACGCGCTTTCCTGGGGCGAGGCCGACGACGGGCTCATCGAACGCTGGGATGCGTTGCCGGAGTGGCCGCAGATGTTGTTGCGGGCGTTGATGTTCCGCCTCGCCGTGCACGCTCTGCACCCGCGCTCCACGGCCGAGGCCTTCCCCGGGCTGGCCCGCACCGCCGCGCTGATCCGGCTGGTGCTCTAGAACCTGTGCCGGGCCTCGGCCAGGTTCACCCTGCCGTCGGTGGCCAGGACCCCCTCGGCGCGCAGCAGTTCCAGCTGGCGGGTCGCCAGGTGCGGTGCCGGGCGGCCCGAGGCGGTGATCACCCGGTGCCACGGCAGATCCGAGGAGTCGGTCCGCATGATCCAGCCCACGATCCTCGGGCTGGAAAGCCTTGCCGCCGAGGCGATGTCGCCGTAGGTGGCGACCCGGCCCGCCGGAATCGACGCCACCAGCCGACGGACCCGCTCCACCTGTGCGTCGGTGACCGGGGTCATCGTCAACCCCGCCCGAGCATGTCCCGGATGAGCGCCGCGGTCTCGGTGGGCTTGGCCTGGGCCACCATGTGCTGGCAGGGTAGGTCCACCATGGTGAAGTCGGCGCCGAGCCGGCCCGACAACCCCTCGATCAGTTCCTCGCTGATGTACGGCGGCGAAGTCCACTGCGCCCGCACCAGCGTCGTCGGAGTTCCGTTGCGGGGCAACACGATATCGCGCGCCAGCTCGCTCCAGTAGGACATCATCGCGGGCACGCTGATGCGCCAGCCGTAGCGGCCGTTGGGCAGGGCGATCAGATGCTCGTCGAGGTCGTCGTCGAGTTCCTCGAGGGCCACGTCGGCCCACACGCCGGTGAACTTCTCGGTGCGGGCCTCGTCCCGGTCCGTGTAGTCCGGGGATGTCAGCATGGCGTCGGCGATCTCGCGCATCCACTGCCCGTCCAGCCCGATCGCCGGGTCCAGCAGCAGCAGCCCCGACACCAGGTCCGGGCACGCCGCGGCGAGGTGCAACCCGACGGCGCCTCCGAAGGAGTGACCCACCACCAGCACCGGACCGTCCGCCTCGTTCTCGATCACGGTGGCCAGCGCGGCGACGTTCGCGTCGAAGGTCCACGGCGCCGACCAGGACGAGCGGCCGTGGCCGAGCAGATCCGGGGCGGCCACGGCGATTTCGGGCAGGTGCCGGGTGGCCAACGTCCGCCAGCGCCGGCCGTGGCCGGTCAACCCGTGCAGCGCGAGCACCTGCACCGGGCCGGGCGGCCCGTAGCGGTGCAGATGGAGGTCGTGAGTCACGGCATCATGCTGCCAGAACGGCCGGCTTGTCAGACCCCCGTGGTGTCATGCCCGCATGACCAACCCCGACCCGGTGCCGGCCGAACTGACCGAGGCCGCCGTGCGCGGCCCGGGGTTGCGCGGCACGGTGCGGATCATCGGCGGCCCGGGCACCGGCAAGAGCGGCCTGCTGGTCGAGGCCGCCGCCGCGCACATCGCCGCGGGGGTGGACCCGGAATCGGTGCTGCTGCTGACGGGTTCGGGTCGGCCGGCCGGCGCGATGCGCAGCGCGCTCACCGCGACGTTGTTGACCGCCGGGCGGGGCCGCCGGGTCATCCGGGAGCCGCTGGTCCGGTCGGTGCACGGCTATGCGTTCGCCGTGCTGCGGCAGGCGGCGGCGCGCGCCGGTGACCCGCCGCCGCGCCTGGTGACCGGCGCCGAGCAGGACGGCATCATCCGGGAGCTGCTGGCCGGGGACTTGGCCGACGGCCCGGAGTCCGCCTCGGGCTGGCCCGCGCACCTGCGCCCGGCGCTGAGCACCGCCGGGTTCGCCACCGAACTCCGGGACCTGCTGGCCCGCTGCGCCGAGCGGGGAGTGGATCCGCTGCGGCTGCAACGCATCGGCCGACTGTCCGGGTGCCCGGAATGGGTTGCCGCAGGCCGCTTCGCCCAGCAGTACGAGCAGGTGATGCTGTTGCGCGCGGCGGTCGGCACCGCCGCTCCACAGGCCACCGTGCCCGCGCTGGGCGCCGCCGAACTCGTCGGCGCCGCGCTCGAGGCGTTCGGCGCGGACGCCGACCTGCTGGCCGCCGAGCGGGCCCGGATCCGGCTGTTGCTGGTCGACGACGCGCACCATCTCGATCCGCAGGCCGCCCGGCTGGTGCGGGTGCTGGCCGCCGGCGCCGACCTCACGCTGCTGGCGGGTGACCCGAACCAGGCCGTCTACGGATTCCGCGGCGCGGACCCCACGTTGCTGCTGGCCGAGGACTCGCCGGCGGTCACCTTGACCCGCTCGCACCGGTGTGCGCCCGCGGTGGCCCGGGCGATCAGCGGCGTCGCCGCGGGTCTGCCGGGCGCCCCCCGGTGGCGCCGCCTCGACGGGCACGCCGACACCGACGGCTCGGTCGGCGTGCGGGTGGCGGCCTCCGAACACGCGCAGGCGGCGCTGATCGCCGACACCCTGCGGCGGGCCCACCTGCTCGACGGGGTGCCCTGGTCGCAGCTGGCCGTGATCGTGCGGTCGGTGTCCGCCGCGGCCGCACTGCCGCGCGCGCTGGCGGCCGCCGGGGTGCCGGTGGCCACACCGTCCTGGGACGGCCCGATCGCGGACCAGCCCGCGGCCGCGGCGCTGCTGACCGCGCTTTCGGCCACCGCACACGGCCTCGACGGCGCGCAGGCGATCGCCCTGCTGAGCGGGCCGATCGGGCGCGTCGACCCGGTGTCGCTGCGCCAGCTTCGCCGCGCGCTGCGCCGCGCCGTGCCCGGCGGCGCGGGCCGGGAGTTCGGCGATCTGCTGGTCGAGGCGCTCACCGGGCGCGAACCGAAACTGCCCGCCACCCTGGCCGGACCGGTCAAGCGGGTCCGCGCCGTGCTGCGGTCGGCCGGCGCCGCACACCGCGGCCAGGGCGACCCGCGCGACACCCTCTGGCAGGCCTGGGAGCGCACCGGGCTGCAGCGGCGCTGGCTGGCCGCGGCCGAGCGGGGCGGCTCCGACGCCGTCGCCGCCGAGCGGAACCTTGCCGCGGTCACCACCTTGTTCGACCTCACCGAGGACTACGTCGCGCGCACCACCGGCGCGTCGCTGCCGGGCCTGCTCGACCATGTCGCCGCCCTGCAACTGCCGCCGGCCCGCCCCGACGACACCACCGGGTCCGAAACGGTCGCGGTGCTCAGCCCGCACGCGGCGCTGGGCCGGGACTGGGAGCTGGTGGTGATCGCCGGCCTGCAGGACGGCCTGTGGCCCAACACCACGCCGCGCGGTGGGGTGCTGGGCACCCAGCGGCTGCTCGACGTGCTCGGCGGGGTGGGCGACGAGACGTCCGCCCGGGCGCCGTTACTGGCCGAGGAGCGCCGGTTGCTGATCGCCGCGATGGGACGGGCGCGGCGCCGGCTGCTGGTCACCGCGGTCGACGGCGCGAGCGGCGACGACGTTTCCCTGCCGTCACCGTTCCTCGCGGAGCTGGCGCAGTGGGCGACGGTGGAGCCCACCGACGACACGGCGGCCGGGCCGATCACGGCACCGCCGGTGTTGTCGCCGGCCGCGGTGGTGGGCCGACTGCGCGCGGTGGTGTGCGCCGCACCCGGCGCCGTCACCGAAGCCCAACGCGCGCTCGCGGCAACGCAATTGGCGCGGTTGGCGGCGGCCGGGGTGCCGGGCGCCGATCCGGGACAGTGGCAGGGCACGGCGCCGATCAGTTCGGCCGATCCGGTGTGGGCGGGTGCCGACCACACCGTCACGATGAGCCCGTCCACCCTGCAGACGCTGGCGGACTGCCCGCTGCGGTGGCTGACCGAACGCCACGGCGGCTCCCGGCCCCGCGACCTGCGCTCGACGCTCGGCTCGGTGCTGCATGCGCTGATCTCCGGGCCCGCCGAGGACGAGGCCCGGCTGACTGCCGAACTGGAAAGGCTCTGGGCCACAATCCCGTTCGACTCGCCGTGGTATGCCGCCAACGAGTTGGAGCGCCATCGGGCCATGCTCGCGGCCTTCGTCGCCTGGCGATCGGCCACCCGGCGCGAGCTCACCGAGGTGGGTACCGAGATCGACGTCGAGGGCGTCGTCGCCGCGCCCGGCGGCGAACTGCCGGGCGTCCGGGTCCGCGGCCGGGTCGACCGGCTGGAACGCGATCCGGAGGGTCGGCTGGTGGTGGTCGACGTCAAGACCGGCAAGAGCCCGGTCACCAAGGACGAAGCCCAGCGCCACGCCCAACTCGGGCTCTACCAGCTGGCCATCGCCGAAGGGCTGCTCAGCGACGGCGAGCAGCCCGGCGGCGGGCGGCTCGTGTACATCGGCAAGCCGACCGCCGGCGGCGCCACCGAACGCGAGCAGTCCGCGCTGACCGGCGCCGGCCGCGACGAGTGGCGCGAGACCGTGCAACGCGCCGCCGCGGCGACCGCGGGCCCGCATTTCCCCGCCCGGGCCAACGACGGCTGCCCCCACTGCCCGATGCGTCCCGGCTGCCCCGCGCATGCGGCACCCGAATGGAGTCGTGATGACCTATAGTCCCGCCGAACTGGCTGTCGCCCTTGGTGTTCCGACGCCCACCCCCGAGCAGGCGGCGGTCATCGCCGCGCCGCCGGGGCCGCTGGTCGTCATCGCCGGAGCCGGGGCGGGCAAGACCGAGACGATGGCCGCGCGGGTGGTCTGGTTGGTGGCCAACGGGTTCGCCGATCCGGGGCAGGTGCTGGGCCTGACCTTCACCCGCAAGGCAGCCGGTCAGCTGCTGCGCCGGGTGCGTTCGCGGCTGGCCCGGCTCTCCGGGGTGTCCGGCGGCGTCGAGGATGCGGCCGGATCGGCGACCGTGAGCACCTACCACGCCTTCGCCGGCGCGCTGCTGCGCGAACACGGCCCGCTGCTGCCCGTCGAGCCGGATGCCCGGCTGCTCGGCGAGACCGAACTGTGGCAGCTGGCCTTCGACGTGGTCAGCCGCTACCCCGGGCCGCTGCGCACCGACAAGTCACCGGCGGCCGTCACCACGGCGGTGCTGCGGCTGGCCGGTGAATTGGCCGAGCACCTGGTCGACACCGATCAGCTGCGCGACACCCACCTGGAGTTGGAGCGGCTGGTGCTCAACCTGCCCGCCGGGCGCTACCAGCGCGACCGCGGGCCCAGCCAGTGGCTACTGGGGATGCTGGCCACCCAGACCGAACGGGCGGCGCTGGTGCCGCTGATCGACGCCCTGCACGACCGCATGCGCGCCGACAAGGTGATGGACTTCGGCGCCCAGATGTCGGCGGCGGCGCGGCTGGCCGCGTCCTGTCCCCAGGTGGGCGAGCAAGTGCGGGCCCGCTACCGCGTGGTCCTGCTCGACGAATACCAGGACACCGGGCACGCCCAACGGATCGCGCTGTCGGCGCTGTTCGGCGGCGGCGTCGACGACGGGCTGGCGCTGACCGCGGTGGGCGACCCGATCCAGTCCATCTACGGCTGGCGCGGCGCCTCGGCCGCCAACCTGCCCCGGTTCACCACCGACTTCCCGCGCGCCGACGGATCCCCGGCGCCCACCCTGGAGTTGCGCACCAGTTGGCGCAACCCGCCGAGCACCCTGCACATCGCCAACGCGGTCTCCGCCGAGGCGCGGCGCCGCTCGGTGGCGGTGCGCCCGCTGCTGCCGCGGCCCGAGGCCGAGCCGGGCACCGTGCGCTGCGCGCTGCACACCGACATCGCCGCCGAACGCGATTGGGTCGCCGGGCACATCGCCCGCCGCTACGCCGAGGCGGCGCAGGCGGGAACGCCGCCGCCGACGGCCGCGGTGTTGGTGCGGCGCAACGCCGACACCGGACCCATCGCCGCGGCGCTGTCCGCGCGCGGCGTCCCGGTCGAGGTGGTCGGGCTGGCCGGCCTGCTGTCCGTCCCGGAGGTCGCCGACGTGGTGGCGATGCTGCGGCTGGTCGCCGACCCGATGGCGGGCGCCGCGGCCATCCGGGTGCTGACCGGGCCGCGGTGGCGGCTCGGCGCCCGCGACCTGACCGCGCTGTGGCGCCGGGCGGTCGCGCTGAACCCCGGCCGACCGGCGGCCACCGCCGAGGAGATCATCGCCGCGGCCGCCCCGAACGCCGACACCGCCTGCCTGGCCGACGCACTGGCCGACCCGGGCCCGCAGGACGCCTACTCCCCGGCCGGATACCGCCGCATCACCGCCCTGGCCGGCGAACTCGCCGCGCTGCGCAACCACCTCGGTGACCCGGTGACGGATCTGGTGTCCGAGGTGCGCCGCGGGCTCGGGGTCGACGTCGAGGTCCGGGCCGCCCGCCCGGTCTCGGCCGGCTGGACCGGCACCGAGCACCTGGACCGGTTCGCCGACGTGGTGGCCGACTACGCCGCCCGCCGGGGCGCCGGGGTGGACGGGCTGCTGGCCTACCTCGATGCCGCCGCCGAGGTCGAGAACGGGCTCGCCCCGGCGGAACTCGGCGTCGCGGCCGGCCGGGTCCAGATCCTCACCGTGCACGCCGCCAAGGGCCTGGAGTGGCAGGTGGTCGCGGTCCCACACCTGTCCGCCCGGATCTTCCCGTCGACGGCGTCCAAACGCACCTGGCTCAGCGATCCGGCGGACCTGCCGCCGCTGCTGCGCGGCGACCGCGCCTGCGGCGGCCTGCACGGCGTGCCGGTGCTCGACACCTCCGGGGTCGGCGACCGGAAGGGCCTGTCGGACGCCATCATCGGGCACCGCGACCAGTTGGAACAGCGCCGCATCGACGAGGAACGCCGACTGCTCTACGTCGCCATCACCCGCGCGGAGGACACCCTGCTGCTCTCGGGGCATCACTGGGCCCAGACCGACACCAAACCGCGCGGACCGTCCGACTTCCTCACCGAGATCAGGGACATCATCGACGCCGCCGCGGAGTCCGGACAGCCGTGCGGCGCGGTCGAGCACTGGGCACCCTCGCCCGCCGACGGCGATCCGAACCCGTTGCGCGACAACGTGACCGAGGCACTCTGGCCGGTCGACCCGCTCGGCGGCCGACGCGCCGACATCGAGCGGGGCGCCGCGCTGGTGCGCGCCGCGCTCACCGGTGCACTCCCGGCGACCCCGGACGACGAGGACCCGGAGGGCTGGGCCGCCGACGTCGACGCGCTGCTGGCCGAACGCGCCCGCGTGACCGCGCCACCGCCGGCCGGCCTGCCCGGGCAGCTCTCGGTCAGCGCGCTGGTGGAACTCGGCCGCGACCCGGCGGCGGCGCTCGGCCGGCTCGGGCGCCGGCTGCCGTCCCGCCCGGACCCGCATGCGCTGCTGGGCACCGCCTTTCACGAGTGGGTGCAGCGGTTCTACGGCGCGGAACGGCTGTTCGATCTCGACGACCTGCCGGGCGCGGTGGACGGCCGACAGCCCGACTCCGAGGATCTGGCGGCCCTGCAGGAGGCGTTCTCCGCGTCGGCGTGGGCGGCGCGCACACCGGTCGACGTCGAGGTCCCCTTCGAGATGGTCATCGGCGGCACCATCGTCCGCGGCCGCATCGACGCGGTGTTCGCCGACCCGGACGGCGGGGTGACGGTGGTGGACTGGAAGACCGGCGAGCCACCGGCCGGCGAGGACGCCCGCCGGCATGCCGCGGTGCAGCTCGCCGTGTACCGCCTGGCGTGGGCCGGCATGCGGGGCTGCGATGAATCCGCGGTGCGCGCGGCGTTCCACTACGTGCGGTCGGGGCGCACCGTCGCGCCGGACAACCTGCCCGGCGAAGCGGAGCTGGCTGCGCTGCTCGCCGGCGCTACGGCCGCGGAGCGTTGCGCCTGATCGCGGCGGCCTGCTTGATCATCGGAAACTGGAACGGCAGCCGCGCGAGGGCGGCCAGCCGCATCGGCCACGGCTTGTCCCACCACAGCCGGACCATGTTGATGTTGGCCGGGAATACGGCCAGGTACAACGCGATCGCGGCCAGCGCCGCGGCCCGGCGGGTGCGCGGCAGCAGCATCGCCGCCCCCACGCCGATCTCGGCCACCCCCGACGCCAACGTGTAGAACCGGGGGCTGCCCGGCAGTTCGGCCGGCACGATCGTGTCGAACGGCTTGGGCATCACGAAGTGGCCCACACCGATGCCGATCAGCATCGCGCCGGTTCGGTAGGCCGGAAGCTGGCTCGGGGTGCTGGCAGGTACGGGCGAGGCGGAAGTCGACGGCATGGTTACATAATGCTCGTGTGCTGCTATCGGCCCCGGCGAAACTGTGGAGTAGTCGATGACGGAGCCTGTGGCAAAGGGTAGGTTGCGCCGCCGCCTCCAAGCGATCGAAGACGACCTGACCGCCAAACCGGACAGCGCGCTCGTCGACCACCTGCGCATTCCCGAGAAGTTCGTCAGCCCCGGCCGACGGATCGCGCGCCGGCTGTTCTACGCGCTGGCCGCCCTGTTCGCCGCCGTGCTCATCGTCTACCTCGACCGCGACGGCTACCGCGACGTCAAGGAAACCCCGCTGACGTTCCTGGACTGCTTCTACTACGCCACCGTCTCGCTGTCGACCACCGGCTACGGCGACATCACGCCGTACACCGAGACCGCCCGCCTGGTCAACGTCCTGGTCATCACGCCGCTGCGGGTGGCGTTCCTGATCGTCTTGGTCGGCACCACCGTCGAGACGCTCACCACCGCGTCGCGCCAGGCCCTGAAGATCCAGCGTTGGAGGAACAGCGTGCGCAACCACACCGTCGTCATCGGTTACGGCACCAAGGGCCGCACGGCCGTCGCCGCCATGGTCGGTGACGGGACCGCCCCGGCCGACATCGTGGTCGTCGACACCGACCAGCCCTCGCTGGACCGGGCCAACGCCGCCGGTTTGGTCACGGTGCGCGGTGACGCCAACAAGTCCGACGTGCTGCGGCTGGCCGGCGCCCAGCACGCGCACTCGATCATCGTGGCCACCAATAGCGACCCGACCGCGGTGCTGGTCACCCTGACCGCCCGCGAGCTGGCCCCGAAGGCGAAGATCATCGCCTCGGTCCGGGAGGCCGAGAACCAGCACCTGCTGCGGCAGTCCGGCGCCGACTCGGTGGTGGTGTCCTCGGAGACCGCCGGCCGGCTGCTGGGCATCGCGACCAGCACCCCGAGCGTGGTGGAGATGATCGAGGACCTACTGACCCCGGATGCCGGTTTCGCCATCGCCGAACGCGAGGTGGAGACCAAGGAGGTGGGCGGCTCGCCGCGGCACCTCACCGACATCGTCCTCGGCGTGGTGCGGGACGGAAAGCTGATGCGCGTCGACGCCCCGGAGGTGGACGCCCTGGAGAGCACCGACCGGCTGCTCTACGTCCGCAGCGTCGCGGCGGACTGACCGCGGTGGCCTTCCGTCTGCGCAACACCCCGCTGCTGTCGCGCATCGGCGCCGACCGCGCCGACCACCTGCGCACCGACATCGAGGCCGCCACGGCCGGCTGGGCCGACGCGGCGCTGCTGCGCGTCGACCACCGCAACCAGGTGCTGATCTCCGACGGCCGGGTGGTCCTCGGCGCCGCGGGCGCCCTGGCCGACGCCCCGCCGCCGGACGCGGTGTTCCTGGGCCGCATCGAGGGCGGCAGACACGTGTGGGCCATCCGTGCCGCCCTGGAACCCCCCGCGGACGGCGACGCCGCCGTGCTCGACCCGCGCCGCGGCGGCCACGTCTTCGACGACGTCAGCGCGCAATTGGTGGCCTGCGCGCTGGCGCTGCTGAACTGGCACGACAGCTCGCGGTTCAGCCCGGTGGACGGCTCGCCGACCCGGCTCGTCAACGGCGGCTGGTCCCGCCGCAACCCGCTCACCGGGCATGACGAATTCCCGCGCATCGACCCCGCGGTGATCTGCCTGGTGCACGACGGGCACGACCGCGCCGTGCTGGCCCGCCAGACGGTCTGGCCGGAGCGGCTGTTCTCGCTGATCGCCGGCTTCGTCGAGGCCGGCGAGTCGTTCGAATCATGCGTGGTGCGCGAGGTCGCCGAGGAGATCGGCCTGAACGTGCGCGACGTCGAATACCTCGGCAGCCAGCCGTGGCCGTTCCCCCGCTCGCTGATGGTGGGCTTCCACGCGCTCGGCGACCCCGAGCAGCCGTTCGCCTTCAACGACGGCGAGATCGTCGAGGCGGAGTGGTTCACCCGCGCCGAGGTGCGCACGGCGCTGGAACACGGTGACTGGAGCAGTGATTCGACGTCGCGGCTGCTGCTGCCCGGCTCGGTGTCGATCGCCCGGGAGATCATCGAGTCCTGGGCCTACCAGGACTGAGCGCTAGTGGCCGAGCTTCGCCCTGACCTCGTTGAGGCTCGGGTTGGTCAGCGCGGAGCCGTCGGCGAACTTCACCGTCGGCACGGTCTGGTTGCCGCGGTTGACCGACATGACGAACTCGGCGGCCGCCGGATCCCGCTCGATGTCGACCTCGCGGTACGCGATGCCCGCCGACCTCAGCGCGGTCTTGAGCCGATGGCAGTAGCCGCACCAGCCGGTGGTGTACATGGTGAGCTCGGGATCGTTGGCACTCATAACCGCTTCAACCTAGCGGAGCCGACGATGATGCCCGCACCCGGCGCGGCGCACACCGGGCGTTGTCCGGGCGTTGTCCCCACCCCCTGCCAAGATGGACCCATGCCGGTGACCACCGATCATCTCGCCGGCCTCGACGAGGAACAGCGCGAAGCCGTGCTGGCCGCGCGGGGGCCGCTGTGTGTGCTGGCCGGTGCGGGCACCGGCAAGACCCGCACCATCACGCACCGCATCGCGCACCTGGTCGCCAACGGCCATGTCGCGGCCGGCCAGGTGCTGGCCGTAACCTTCACCTCCCGGGCCGCGGGGGAGATGCGTTCGCGGCTGCGGGCGATGGACGCCGGCGGTGACGGCGCCCAGGTCGGCGCGGTGCAGGCGCTGACCTTCCACGCCGCCGCGCGCAGGCAGTTGCAGTACTTCTGGCCGCGGGTGGTCGGCGACACCGGGTGGCAGCTGCTGGACACCAAGTTCGCCGTCGTCGCCCAGGCCGCCAGCCGGTGCCGGCTGCAGGTCAGCACCGACGACGTCCGCGACCTCGCCGGTGAGATCGAGTGGGCAAAGGCATCGTTGATCAGCCCGGAGGGCTACGGCGCGGCGGTGGCCAAGGCCGGAAGGGACATCCCGCTCGAGGCCGAGAAGGTCGCCGCGGTGTACGCCGGTTACGAGACGCTCAAGGCCAACCGAGACGGGTTCGCGCTGCTGGACTTCGACGACCTGCTGCTGCACACCGCCGCCGCCATCGAGAACGACGCCGCCGTGGCCGCCGAGTTCCGGGACCGGTATCGCTGCTTCGTCGTCGACGAGTACCAGGACGTCACGCCGCTGCAGCAGCGGGTGCTGCGGGCCTGGCTGGGTGACCGTGACGACCTGACCGTCGTCGGCGACGCGAACCAGACCATCTACTCGTTCACCGGGGCCTCGCCGCGCTTCCTGCTCGACTTCTCCCGGTGGTTCCCGGACGCCACCGTGGTGCGCCTGGAGCGGGACTACCGCTCCACCCCACAGGTGGTGTCGCTGGCCAACCGGGTGATCGCCGCGGCGCGCGGCCGGGTGGCGGGCAGCAAGTTGCATCTGATCGGTCAGCGCGATCCCGGCCCGGCGCCGTCGTTCCACGAACACCCCGACGAGGTGGCCGAGGCCGCGGCGGTGGCGCGCTCGATCAAGCAGCTGGTCGAGGCCGGCACGCCGCCCGCCGAGATCGCGGTGCTCTACCGGATAAACGCCCAGTCCGAGGTGTACGAGGAGGCGCTGACCGAGGCCGGCATCCCGTTCCAGGTGCGCGGCGGGGAGGGGTTCTTCAGCCGCCAGGAGATCCGCCAGGCGCTGCTGGCGCTGCAGCGCGCCGCCGAGCGCGGGGCTGAGGGCGAGCTGCCGCAGATCGTCCGCGCGGTGCTCGAGCCGCTGGGTCTGACCGCGGAGGCGCCCGCCGGCACCAAGGCCCGGGAGCGCTGGGAGGCCCTGACGGCGCTGGCCGAACTGGTCGACGACGAGGTCGAGGCTCGCCCGCAACTGGACCTGCCGTCGCTGATGTCCGAGCTTCGGCTGCGGGCCGACGCCCGCCACCCGCCGGTGGTGCAGGGCGTGACGCTCGCGTCGCTGCACGCCGCGAAGGGCCTGGAGTGGGACGCGGTGTTCCTGGTCGGGCTCGCCGACGGAACCCTGCCCATCTCGCACGCCCTCGCGCACGGCCCGGACAGCGAGAACGTCGAGGAGGAGCGCAGGCTGCTCTACGTCGGAATCACCAGGGCCCGAATACATTTGGAGCTCAGCTGGGCGCTGGCCCGCACCCCGGGGGGCAGGCAGGGTCGTCGGCCGTCGCGGTTCCTCAACGGCATCGCCCCGCAGACGCAGGCCGAGCCGACCCCGAGCAAACCTCGCCGGGCCCGCGGCGCCACGCCGCGGTGCCGGGTGTGCAACGCGGTGTTGAGCACGCCGCCGGCAATCATGTTGCGCCGCTGCGAGTCCTGCTCGGTCGACATCGACGACGAGCTGCTGGCCCAACTCAAGGACTGGCGGCTGCGCACCGCGAAGGAACTCAGCGTGCCGGCCTATGTGGTGTTCACCGACAACACGCTGATCGCGATCGCCGAGTCGTTACCCGCCGACGACGCCGCCCTGGTCGCGATACCGGGCATCGGCGCGCGCAAGCTCGAGCAGTTCGGGCCCGATGTGCTCGAGCTGGTGCGCGCGCGCCGATGACTCAGGAGTGGCCGGGACCGTAGTTGTCCGTCCGGTCGGTCGCGTTGGTGCCGTTGTCGGTGGTGCCACCGGTGGCTCCGCCGGTGTAACTGTTGACGTCGCCGACACCCCAGGTCGCGGTCCCGCCCCGGTTGCTGCTGGTCGCGCCGCCGGTGTAGCTCGACGGTCCACCGACGCCGATCGTGGCCGCTCCGCAGGTGGCGTAGCAGAAGTTGTTGGACGTCGAGCCGCCGGTGTAGCTCGACGGGTCGCCGACACCGAGGGTGGGCCCGAAACCGGCACCGGTCACCGCCCCCGAGTCGCCCGGCACCTCCGGCGTCCAACCCGGTGCCGCCGCTGCGGTCGGGGACACGCTAAACCCGATGGCCATGGACGCCGCGGCGACTACGGCCATCCGGACAGTTCGCCTACCGTTCATCGTCACGCCCCTTTTGCATCGTTTTTCAGCCACATTGATGTGCTATGCGAGCGACCATACGCCGCCAGTGTCACGATTCGGGTTCGGTCAGCCGATCGCCGCGACCGGCGGCGCCGGATTGACCATGTTGCCGCCCAACAACTGCTGCATCGTCGGGTCGTATCCAGTGGAGGAGGTCGGCACCCGGGTCGGCTTGTGGCACAGCGACACCGCGGAGTGGTCGTGGCAGTCGGCGTCGTCCGAGTCGGCCCGGGCGGACGGGGCGAGGGCGACGGCCGCCGCGCCGCAGGCCGCGGCCAGCAGGGTGAGGAGGTGGGGCGGGATCGTCATGTCGCGTCCTTTCTCGATACCTCGAGAATGGCTGCGGAAGTCGCCTAGGTCACGCGACTCATAGTGAAGCCAAATGTATTTGGCTATCCGAGCGCGGAGATCGCCGCCTCGTAGTCGGGCTCGGAGCCGATCTCGGGCACCAGTTCGGTGTAGGCCACGTTGCCGTCGGCGCCGACTACCACCACGGCGCGGCCCAGCAGGCCGGCCATCGGCCCGTCGGCGATCGTGATGCCGTAGTCCTCGCCGAAGCTGCTGCGGAAGGCCGACGCCGAGACGACGTTCTCGATGCCCTCGGCACCGCAGAACCGCTTCAGCGCGAAGGGCAGGTCCTTCGACACGCACACCACCGGAACGCCGGTCGCAGCGGCCCGTTCATTGAAGCTGCGCACACTGGTGGCGCACACCGGCGTGTCCACCGACGGGAAGATGTTGAGCACCACGGCTTTTCCGTCGAACTGACCGCTGGCGACCTCGCCGAGGTCGGTTCCGGTCAGGGCGAAGGCGGGAGCCTGGGCGCCGACGGCGGGCAGGTCTCCGACGGTGTTGATCGGGTTTCCACGCAGGGTGATCTGTGCCATGGGTACCAGTTTGGCAGCACGGCCGCAGCCGGCGTCGGCCGGGTTACCCGAACCTAAAAAGCCCTGGTCAGAAATTCGCTTGCGGCAGATCGGTGCTAGGCTCTAGCCTCGAATCCGAAATTTCTTGCCGAGAGGAGGCCCCGACGATGATCACCCATACCGCTGACCGCGGCGTGTACATGGCGCATCGCGCGTGGCCCTTCGGCACCACCGTAACGGCCCACGCCGCCCACGCCGCCGCGGCTATCGCGGCGCAGCGTAAGCGTCGCGCCAACGCCGCCCCGACCCTGGAGTCCGTGGACAGGAGCTTCATCTAGGAGAGCTCCCAGACACAGCCAACTGGCCACGGACCCGAAGTCATACGGATCCGTGGCCAGATTCTTTTCCCCAGTTCCTGGTCCGGATCCCAGAACCGAAACGCGTATGCAAACCGACCAGGAAGCAGGTGAAGCGGACATGTCGACACTGACAGTCCGGAAGGAAGAGCTGCCGGTGTTGCCGTGCCACGTCGGAGATCCCGACCTCTGGTTCGCCGAGAGCCCCGTCGACCTCGAGCACGCCAAGGTGCTCTGCGGTGGTTGCCCGATCCGGCGGCAGTGCCTCACCGCCGCGCTGGAACGCAACGAGCCGTGGGGCGTCTGGGGCGGGGAGATCATCGAACGCGGAACCGTCGTGGCGCGCAAGCGTCCGCGCGGGCGACCGCGCAAGGACGTGATCGCGGCATAACCGCGGCCGGATGGCCGAGGGGCGAATCAGCCGGCGAAGCCGGGAATCAGCTCCTCGGCCATCGCCCGCACCGGCACGTGCGCGTCGAGCTGGGCGGAGATCGCAACGGTCGACGCGATCACCCGCAGCGGGATCGCCAGCTTCGCGGGCAGGTCCATCTGGCGGGCGGTCTTGATCTGCTGCACCGACCCCTGCATGTTGGCCGCGGCCATCTTCTGCAACCACTTCCGGGTGTAGTGGAAGACCTCGACCTCGATCGGCTCGACGTACTGGCGCAGCATGTCGTCGATCTCGTTGGGCGCGACCTGCTCACCCTTCTGGATGAAGCCCACCTTCTCCATGGTCGGCAGCAGCTGGTCGTAGTCCTTGTCACGGGCGAGCCGGATCATCATGCCCAGTTCGATCGGCAGCCCGCCGGGCAGCGGCGCCACCGCGCCGAAGTCGATGACCGCCATCCGGCCGTCCGGCAGCAGCATGAAATTGCCCGGGTGCGCGTCGCCGTGCATCATCCCGGTCCGGGCCGGTGCGCCGAAGGTCAACTCGAAAAGCCTTGTGCCGCAAAGGTCCCGCTCGTCGGTGGTGCCGCCGCGGATGATGCTGGCCAACGGCACGCCTTCGATCCACTCGGTGACCATCACCTTCGGCGCGCTGGCCACCACATGGGGCACCACGAAGTGCGCATCGCCGTTGTAGGCCTTGGCGAAGGTCCGCTGGTTGTCGGCCTCGAGGCGGTAGTCCAGCTCCATCTCGGTGCGCTCGATCAGCTCGTCGACCACGCCCTGGACGTCGGCGCCGGGGGAGAGTTGCTTGAACACGCTGACCATGCGCTGCATGGTCTTCAGGTCCGCGCGCAGCGCCTCGTCGGCGCCGGGGTACTGGATCTTGACGGCCACCTCGCGGCCGTCCGACCACACCCCCTTGTGCACCTGACCGATGCTGGCCGACGCCACCGGGGTGTCGTCGAAGGAGCTGAACCGGGTCCGCCACTTGGTGCCCAGTTGTCCGTCGAGCACCCGGTGCACCTTGGCCGTCGACAGCGGCGGGGCGTCCTTCTGCAGCTTGGTCAGCGCCTCGCGGTAGGGCTCGCCGAACTCCTCGGGGATCGCGGCTTCCATCACCGACAGCGCCTGGCCCACCTTCATGGCGCCGCCCTTGAGCTCACCCAGCACGGTGAACAACTGGTTGGCGGCCTTCTCCATGAGCTCGGCGTTGACCTCGTCGCGGGACTTGCCGGTCAACCGCTTCCCGAAGCCCAGAGCGGCCCGGCCCGCGAAGCCGACCGGGATGCTGGCCAGCTTGGCGTTGCGGGCGGCACGTCCACGCTTGATGTCGTCAGCCACTTCACCATCATCCCCGACGCCGCGATACTGGCAACCACCGCTATCAGCACTCGCAGCGCGGATGCCTTGACCAGCGACGAGTCATGATGCGGTTGGAATTGACGTCGATCTCGAGCGTGGTGTCCAGCGTGGCGGGCGGCGCGCCGGCGCCCTCGACGCCGCGCACCGCGGTGATGATCCGGTGTAGCTGGCCCAGCGCCAGCGCGGCGGTGGCCAGCACGGTGGGCCGGTCGGCGCTGCCGATCACGTCGCGCAGCTGGGCGGCCACCGCGGGCCAGGCCGCGTCGCGGTCGGTGCGGTGCAGGTCGCCGCAGGCCAGGCAGCTGGTCACGCCGGGAATCACCAGCGGCCCGACCAGGCCCGCCCCGTCGCGGACCCGCACCGGCAGGTGCGGCACCCCGGCGGCCTGCAGGTCGCGCACCAGCCGCGGGTCGGCGACCAGGTAGTCCGACAGCACCACCAGGTCCACGCCCGGGCCCGTCGGCCCGGCGTTGGCGTGGCTGGTGTGCCCGATCCGGGCCCCGGAACACCGCAGCGCCTCGACGAGCAGGTCGGACAGCGGACCGCAGCCGTGCACCCGGATCGACAGCGCGCGGGCGCTGGGCCGGCCGGCCCGCTCGCGCACTACGCCGGCCGCCACCAGCGCGGTCAGCAGTTCATCGAGGGCAGCGGTGTCACCCAGGCCGTGCCCGCCGGCCAGCCGCCGCAGCTGGGCGATGCCGACCGGCACCCGCATGGTGCGCAGCACCGCGGCCAGCGCGGTCGGGGACAGCCCACCGGGCGGCCGCACCAGCACGGCGCGGCGGGGATCCCACCCCACCTGGACCGCGCCGTCGGGTCGCAGCAGCACCGGCATCGCCGGGTCGAGCGCAAAAAGCCGGCTCACACCGCGACTGTGGCATCACGGTGTCAGGCGCGGTGTCAGCTATCCACAGGCCCGGCGTCGGGGTCCTCGGAGTCGGACTTCTCGAATTCCGCCAGCGCCGCGTCGATGTCCACCCCGCTGGTGTCACCGCCGATGATCCGGTCGATGAACCCGGCGGGCTCGTCGAGGTCGGCGGAGCCGGGCAGCAGGTCGGGGTGCTGCCATACCGCGTCGCGGGCGTCGACGCCGGCCGCCTCGGTCAGCCGCTCCCACAGCACCGCCGCCTCCCGCATCTTGCGGGGCCGCAGCTCCAGGCCGACCAGCGTGGCGAAGGTCTGTTCGGCGGGCCCGCCGGTGGCGCGGCGGCGGCGCAGCATCTCCGAGAGCGCCGCCGTGCCGGGAATGCGGTCGCCGAGCGCGGCGGTGACCACGGTCTGCACCCAGCCCTCGATCAACGCCAGCATCGTCTCCAGGCGCTCCAGGGCGGCGGTCTGCTCCGGGGTGGCCTTCGGCTCGAACACGCCCTGGGTGAGCAACTGCTCCATCGCGGCCGGGTCGGCCAGCGACGCGGGATTGAACCCCTGCGCCAGCTCCTCGATGCCGCTCATGTCGATCTTCATGCCCCTGGCGTAGGACTCCACCGCCGAGAGCAGCTGACTGGCCAGCCACGGCACATGGCTGAACAGCCGGTGGTGGGCGGCCTCCCGCGCGGCCAGGAACGTCAGGATCTCGCTGCGCGGCTGCTCGAGGCCCTCCGAGAGTGCTTCGATGGCCTCCGGCAGCAGCGCCGCGACGCCCTTGGGCCCGAGCGGCAGCCCGATGTCGGTGGAGGTCAGCACCTCCTTGGACAGCCGCCCCAGCGCCTGGCCCAGCTGCGAGCCGAACGCCATGCCGCCCATCTGGGTCATCATCGCCATCAGCGGCCCGGCCATCGTCTTGGCCTCCTCGGGCAGCGCCGAGGCCCACACGTTGGAGATCTGTTCGGCCATCGGGTCGCACAGCCGCTTCCAGGTCTCCAGGGTGCCGTCCACCCAGTCGGTGGGCGTCCACGCGACCGCCCTGACGGTGCCGGCCGGCAGTGCGGTGGCGCCGTCCAGCCAGGTGTCGGCCAGGTGCACGGCGTCGGTGATCGCGGTGACGGTGCCCGCCGACACCGGTGCGGTGAACCCGATGGAGCTGGATGCCAGCTTGCGGGCCAGGTCGTAGTTGACCGGCCCGGACGAGCCGCCGCTCATCGCGCTGCCCGCGCCGCTGAACATCTGGCCCAGCTGGGTGAAGATCTGGCCCAGGTCGGCCGGGTTGAAGCCGCCGGCGCCGAACCCGAACGGGTCGCCGGGGCCGGGCTCGCGGTCCTTCTTCGGCTTGTCGGGATCCGGGTCGTCTCCGGCGGCGAAGCCGAAGGGCAGGTCAGGCATGCCCTCAACGGTACCCACCTGGGGCCGCGCGCGGTGGACCGGTGATCAGCTGTCAGTGAACCCGGGCCGCCGGGTGTTCCCCGGGTCGCTGCGCTCCTGCCCGCCGGATCTACTCTTGGCGGCGTGAACAGGCGGATTCTGACGCTGATGGTGGCGCTCGTGCCGATCGTGGTGTTCGGCGTGCTGCTGGCCGTCGTGACGGTGCCGTACGTGTCGCTGGGGCCGGGCCCGACCTTCGACACCCTTGGTGAGGTGGACGGCAAGCAGGTGGTGGCCATCGACGGCACCCCGACCAAGCCCACCTCGGGGCACCTGAACATGACGACGGTGTCCCAGCGCGACGGGCTGACCCTGGGCCAGGCGTTGACCCTGTGGCTCTCCGGCCGCGAGCAGCTGGTGCCGCGGGATCTGGTGTTCCCGCCGGACAAGTCCCGCGACGACGTCGAGAAGGCGCAGAACGCCGACTTCAAGCATTCCGAGGACAGCGCGGAGTACGCCGCGCTGGGTTTCCTGAAGTACCCCGAGGCGCTGACCGTGGAGAAGGTCACCGATCCCGGCCCGTCGGCGGGCAAGCTGCAGGTCGGGGATGCGATCGACGCCGTCGACGGCACCCCGATCCCTAATGTCGAGGCATTCACCGCGCTGCTGAAGAAGACCAGGCCCGGCCAGGAGATCGTCATCGACTACCGGCGCAAGAACGCCCCGCCCGGTACCGCACGGATCACGTTGGGCGACAACGCCGATCGTGACTACGGCTATCTCGGGATCGCGGTGCTCGACGCCCCGTGGGCGCCGTTCACCATCGACTTCAACCTGGCGAACATCGGCGGCCCGTCGGCCGGCCTGATGTTCAGCCTGGCCGTGATCGACAAGCTGACCACCGGCGACCTCAACGGCGCCAAGTTCGTCGCGGGCACCGGAACCATCAGCGAGGACGGCAAGGTGGGTCCGATCGGCGGCATCACCCACAAGATGATGGCCGCCCAGGAGGCCGGGGCGACGGTGTTCCTGGTGCCCGCCGAGAACTGCGACGAGGCCCGCACCGCCAAGAACGACGCCATGGAGCTGGTCAAGGTCGCCACCCTCGACCAAGCCGTCGACTCGCTGCACACCCTCACCTCCGGCGGGCGTCCGCCCAGCTGCTAGATGCGTAGAGTTGTGGCCGTGGTGCACGCGCAGCTCTTCGCAGCGGCCCGAGAAGAATCAGGAGCCTGATCCGTGAACATGCGGCCCGCCGCGAGGATGCCGAAGCTGACCCGGCGCAGCCGGATCCTGATCGGTGTTGCGCTCGCCGTCGTGGTGTTGTTGTTGATCGGCCCGCGGTTGATCGACGCCTACGTGGACTGGTTGTGGTTCGGCGAGCTCGGCTACCGCTCGGTGTTCACCACGGTGCTGGTCACCCGGCTGGTGGTGTTCCTGGTGGCCGGCCTGGTCGTCGGCGCCATCGTGTTCGCCGGGCTCGCACTGGCCTACCGGACCCGTCCGGTGTTCGTGCCCACCACCGGGCCCAACGATCCGGTGGCGCGCTATCGCACCGCGGTGATGGCGCGGCTCAAGCTATTCGGCTTCGGGGTGCCGGCGGTGATCGGCCTTCTGGCCGGCATCGTCGCGCAGAGCTACTGGACCCGCATCCAGCTGTTCCTGCACGGCGGCGACTTCGGTATCGCCGATCCGCAGTTCGGCAAGGACCTCGGCTTCTACGCCTTCGAGCTGCCGTTCTACCGGCTGGTGTTGTCGTTCCTGTTCGTCGCGGTGTTCATGGCGTTCCTGGCGAACCTGGTGGGCCACTACATCTTCGGCGGCATCCGGCTGGCCGGCCGGACCGGGGCGCTCAGCCGCGCGGCCCGCATCCAGCTGATCACCCTGGTCGGTCTGCTGGTTCTGCTCAAGGCGTTCGCGTACTGGCTGGACCGCTACGAACTGCTCAGCCACACCCGCGCGGGCAAGCCGTTCACCGGCGCCGGCTACACCGACATCAACGCGGTGCTGCCCGCCAAGCTGATCCTGTTGGCCATCGCGCTGATCTGTGCGGCGGCGGTGTTCTCGGCGCTGTTCCTGCGTGATCTGCGCATCCCGGCGATCGGGTTGGTGCTGCTGCTGCTGAGTTCGTTGATCGTCGGGGCGGGCTGGCCGCTGATCGTCGAGCAGATCAGCGTCAAACCCAATGCGGCGCAGAAGGAAAGCGAATACATCAGCCGCAGCATCAACGCCACCCGGCAGGCCTACGGCCTGACCAACGACCACGTGAGTTATCGGGATTACAGCGGCAACGCGCCGGCCACCGCCCAGCAGGTGGCCGCCGACCGGGCCACCACCTCGAACATCCGGGTGCTCGATCCGACCATCATCAGCCCGGCCTTCACCCAGTTCCAGCAGGGCAAGAACTTCTACTACTTCCCCGACCAGCTGTCGATCGACCGCTACCAGGGCCCGGACGGCAGCCTGCGCGACTATGTGGTGGCCGCCCGTGAGCTCAACCCGGATCGGCTGATCGACAACCAGCGCGACTGGATCAACCGGCACACCGTCTACACCCACGGCAACGGTTTCATCGCCTCGCCGGCCAACACGGTGCGCGGGATCGCCAACGACCCCAACCAGAACGGCGGCTACCCGGAGTTCCTGGCGAGCGTCGTGGGCGCCAACGGCAGCGTCATCTCGCCCGGTCCGGCTCCGCTGGACCAGCCGCGGGTCTATTACGGCCCGGTGATCTCCAACACCGCCGCCGACTACGCGATCGTCGGCAAGACCGGCGCCGACCGCGAGTACGACTACGAGACCAACACCGAGACCAAGAACTACACCTACACCGGGACCGGTGGCGTCGCGGTCGGTAACTGGCTGGCCCGCACGGTGTTCGCGGCGAAGTTCGCCGAGCGGAACTTCTTGTTCTCCAACGTGATCGGCTCCAACAGCAAGATCCTGTTCAATCGCGACCCCGCGCAGCGGGTGGAGGCGGTGGCGCCGTGGCTGACCACCGACAGCTCGGTGTACCCGGCCATCGTGAACAAGCGGATGGTGTGGATCATCGACGGCTACACCACGCTGGACAACTACCCGTACTCGGAGCTGACGTCGCTGTCCTCGGCGACCGCGGACTCCACCGAGGTCGCGATCAACCGGCTGGCCCCCGACAAGCAGGTGTCCTACATCCGCAACTCGGTAAAGGCCACCGTCGACGCCTACGACGGCACGGTCACGCTGTACGCGCAGGACGAGAAGGATCCGGTGCTGCAGGCGTGGATGAAGGTGTTCCCCGGCACGGTGAAGCCGAAGAGCGACATCACCCCGGACCTGGCCGCGCACCTGCGCTACCCGGAGGATCTGTTCAAGGTGCAGCGCATGCTGCTGGCCAAGTACCACGTCGACGACCCGGTGACGTTCTTCTCCACCTCCGACTTCTGGGACGTCCCGCTCGATCCGAACCCGACCGCGAGCAGCTACCAGCCGCCTTACTACATCGTCGCCAAAGACATTGCGCGCAACGACAGTTCGTCGTCGTTCCAGCTGACCAGTGCGATGAACCGGTTCCGGCGCGACTTCCTGGCCGCCTACATCAGCGCCAGCTCCGACCCGGACACCTACGGCAAGATCACCGTGCTGACCATCCCCGGTCAGGTCAACGGGCCCAAGCTGGCGTTCAACGCGATCAGCACCGACACCGCGGTCAGCCAGGACCTCGGTGTGATCGGGCGCGACAACCAGAACCGGATCCGGTGGGGCAACCTGCTGACGCTGCCGGTGGGTCAAGGCGGCCTGTTGTACGTGTCGCCGGTGTACGCCTCGCCGGGCTCGAGTGACGCCGCCTCGTCCTATCCGCGGCTGATCCGGGTGGCGATGATGTACAACGACAAGGTCGGCTACGGGCCCACCGTCAGCACCGCGCTGGACGGCATCTTCGGCCCGGGCGCCGGCGCCACCGCCACCGGTCCGGCACCGGCGAACGCGCCCGGCGGGCAGCCGGCGGGACGCCCGGCGGACCAGCCGACCGGCGGCCAGCCCCCGGCGAATGCGCCCGAGGTGCCGACCCCGATCGCGGCGGTGCCGCCGCCGGGCGGTGTCACGGCGTTGTCACCGGCGAAATCCGCGGCGCTGCAGGAGCTGCAGACCGCCCTCGGCGCGGTGAAGGACGCTCAGCGCAGCGGGAACTTCGCGCAGTACGGTGCGGCGCTGCAGCGCCTCGACGACGCGATGAACAAGTATGAGGCCGCCAAGTAGCGAAGTAGCTTCGGGCTTTAGGCGGGCTGCCCGACGCGCAGAGCGATGGCCTGCTTCTGGCCGACGTCGGTGACGAAGACTGGAGCGACGGGTTGGCCTGCCACGCCGTCGAATTCGATGCGGGCCAGTGTGCCGCCCTCGGTGAACAGCAGGACGGTCACCGACTTCTTGCCGTCGAGCGAGGTGCCGGTGACGACGGTGCCGCCGGTGCCGACCGGCGAGGGCTGTGGGGCGGTGCCGGTCATCGTCTTCGCCAGGTTCGCGACGGCCTCGCCGAGCGCGGACGGCCCGTCGGCCGGGTTGGGTAGGCCGACGAGCAGGACGTTGATGGCCTTGGTCTGATTCTGGTTGACCAGCAGCACCTCGGCGCCCGGTCGGCCGTCGGGGTTGATGATCGGCGATTGCGCGGTGTAGGTCTCGTTCGGCTCCGAGATGTCGCGGTCCTGGATCAGCAGCCTGGTGTAGTCCACTGCCGGCTTGGCCGGTGGGGTGGTCGAGGTCTTCGTGGTCAGCGGTATCGGCAACGGCGCGGCGCTCGCGGCCGGCTTGTCGGCGGGAAGGCCCTGATTGTGGTCACAACCTGCGGCGACGAGGCTCAGTGCGGCCAGCGTGAGGGCGCCGGAGGCGCGGGCGGTTCTGGATCGGATCATCGGCACCGAGGATGTCGGGTGTCGCGGCCGGATGCAAACACCCTGGCAGGGCGCTCGCGGGCCACCGATTTGGTCGCTTCACCCGGTTTCGGTAACCTTGGGTTCACCATCGCGGGGTGGAGCAGCTCGGTAGCTCGCTGGGCTCATAACCCAGAGGTCGCAGGTTCGAATCCTGTCCCCGCTACTAGGTAAGCCAGGTGAGAGGGTCTTTCCCTCTCACCTGGCTTTGTTTTCTTGGGCTCAACGGGCCGCTCTTGGGGGATCGAGAAGCGCCTTCTCCGCGCATCCAACTGCGGGAAGAGTCGCCATCGCGCTGGGGCGAAGAGTGTCGCTTATGCCTTCTGTTCCGAGATAACGACGCACGCCGCGCATCGATCTAGTTACTGCCTGCGCTCGTCGGCTCTCGTCGCCGGTGCAGGTCGCCCGACAAGAAAGCCCTGCAGTTGGTCCACCCCCAGTTCGACCAACCGGTTTCGGGTTTCGACGTCTTCGACGCCCTCTGCGGTGGTGAGTAGCGCGAATTCGCCGGCGATGGCGATGATCGCCCGGACCACCGATTCGTCCTGGGGGTTTCGGAGCAGGCCGGAGACGAAGCTTCGGTCGATCTTCAACTTGTCCAACATCATTCCGCGAAGTTCGGTGAACGAGCCGAAGCCGGTGCCGAAGTCGTCGAGGGCCAGCCTGCATCCAAGCCGGCGCATATCGGCGGAGAACCGCTCGGCAAGATCGGTGGAAGCCAGGGCGGTGTGTTCGGTGATCTCGAAGGACACCCGGGCGGCAGCATCCCCTGCCGCCCGAAGTTGCTCGACGATCGTCGAGACCGTTGCCCCGTCGTTGATTGAGTGCGCCGATAGGTTCACTGCCACCCGGCGGCCCGCTCGGGCGAGCTCGATACCGCGCGCCACCATGAACCGATCGATCGTCGGCATCAGGCCGAACCGCCGAGCCTGCGGAAGGAAGTCATCGGGCACCATCACCCGCCCGTCACGTCCGACCACCCGGACCAGTAATTCCTCCTCGACCACCCGATCCGTGTGGGCATCGACTATCGGCTGGGCATAGGCGATCAGGCGTCCGTCGGCGATCGCGTCCGACAAGAATGCTTCGAACTCCAGACGTTCGCGCAATTCGCGCTCGATCGGGGTGACGTCGGTGATCTGGGCGATGAAGTATTCGACCTTGCCTTCGAAATTGCGCAGGCAGCCCAACGACAGGTCACCCCAGATGCGATGCCCGTCAGCGTGAAGGTACTGCTTGGTCGTCCGGTAGGTGTCCGCCTGCCCGGACAGGATTTCTCGGACGTTCTGCACGTTGGTGTCGAGGTCTTCGGGTGCGGTCAGTTCCTGCCACGTCATGTGGAGGAGGGTCGTCGGGTCGTAGCCGAAGAAATCGCACAAGGCGTCGTTGAACTCCGTGAAGCCACCATCCGGGCTGAACAGGGCCATACCGACGGCGGCGCTCTTGATGGTCTGGCGGTAACGCGCTTCGGACGCTGCGAGGCGTTGTTGGGCTTCGAATCGCTCGCTGACGTCGCGCCAGGTCAGGACGATGTAATCGCCGGTGGCCCGGGTGGCCCGAAGGTCGTAGCGGCGGGTGTCCTGGAGAATCTCGTTGTCGTAGGTGAAGTCGTTGAGTATCAACGCCTCACCGGTCTCCAGACACCGGATGAAATCGGCGAGCAGCGATTCTTTGATACCCGGCGTGGTGTCCAGCATTCCACTGCCGACCAGGTAGCCACGAGACACGCCGAAGTAGTCACACGTCGCCTGGTTGACGTGCCGGTAGCGGAAATCGACGATCTCGCCGGAGGCGTCCCGCATCGCTTCCAGAAGCACGCACGGGTCGATCAGCGCGTCGGTGGCGGCCCACAGCACCTCAACGGTCGCATGATCGCTTGCCGTCGCAGAGCCATCATCCTCCGAGGAGTGCTGTCGGGCCACCGATTGATTTTAGGCCCGGGTAGAACCAGTAGACGGCGAATAGACCTCCCCGCTGTTTCGGGGTGAGACCGCCGAGAAGGACCCAACGGCTTTGGAATACGGCTCGCCGATCACGGCCCAGTAGCAGGATGTCGGGGTGCTTATTGAGCATCTGAGCAGTCCGGGCCGTCCGAACGCGACGGCTTCCCTTGCGCTGCTGATTGAGTGCCTGACGGCCTTGGGCATCGCCGAGGGCGTTGTTGAGCGGGTCGGGGGACTGCTGCCGATTGGGTCCGCCCAACCATGCGGCGATCATGGTCAAGCTTCGCGCCGCACGCCAGACGGCGAAAGCTGATGCCGGGGATGGGGTTTCGCGCGCGCCGGGCGGTAACTCCGCGGTCACCGCGCGCCGGTGAGCATCGCGATCAGTCCCACGACAGCGATCAGCGCGAGGTAGACGACGAGACCCAAGATCGGCGCGTACTTCCGCAGGACGTGGTCACTACGGCCGCGAAGATCAGCTGACATTTCCTCAACCCCCAGTCCTCCCCAGAACAAGGCACAGCGTAAGTAATGCTGAGCGCACGCGCGGCAATTACCCAGAACTGCCGCGCTCGCCGAGATCCGTCCGTCAGCCCGCCGCGCGGGCTGGTCTCGTGACGAGCTCACCGCCGCAGTTGGGGCAACGGTGGCCGAGTTCCGCGGCGCAGGAATCGCACCAGGTGCATTCATAGCTACAGATCAGTGCCCCGGAAAGGTCGGCGGGCAATGCCGTCTGGCACCTTTCGCACTGCGACTTCATCTCCAGCACATCGCCTCCTTGCCCGGCTACTCACTTCCCCGACCCGGGGAAGCCGAACATACCCGCACGTGGCGATGGACCGCCGCTAACGCGCATTGAGTAGTCCGGCACTCATGCCAGGCCAACCCTGCGAGCCGACACTAAACTGACGGTGCCGCATGGGGTCGGCACCACAAGGCAAGGAGTCCACCGTCATGGTCGCCGTCCGGAACGCCGGCAAGGGTCGCGGGAAGTCGCCGACCGAGCAAGACGAGGCGCAGTTGCGTGCGGCACGCGATGTTCGTCGGCTACGCGAGTTCAGCACCTTCGACAAATTCTCGGATCACGAACTCCAACGGCTTGTTCGAACGGCACGTCATGAGTCGCGGTCGACGCCGTGGCCGCTGATTCATGAGCGCACGCCCTCGGACGCCTGCTATGTGCTGCTCACCGGGGAGGCGGGGGTCTACGTCGGTCGAGACCTGATCGCCACCCTGGGGCCTGGCGAGGTGATCGGGGAGTCGGCGATCCGCAGCGGAAAGCTGCGCTCGGCGACCGTGACGACCACCGGGCCGGCCGAGGCACTGCGTATCGATCGTGATGATCTGGCGGCGCTGCTCGACGAGCTCCCCGCACTGCGGGAGGCGATGGACGCGACAATCGCCCGGCACACCTCTGTCAGGTCCGCTGTGCCGACGAACCCCGAGCCGAAGCGCACCAGACTTACGGCCTCAGTTCCGGCGGAGCTGGCCACCCGATTCGAGCAGGCCGCCGGACGCGCCGGGGTAACCGTCGCAGCCGCGCTCGAGGAGGCGTTGACCGGGTGGATCGGAGACAACGGCCCCCGTCACTAGGCACGCCCCGGGCCCGTCCCACGGCGATGCATAATCGGACTCGCCGCACGACGACGGGAGGTGAGCCGGCTGGTGTCCTCATTTCCCGACCGCGCGGCGCTGACCAGCGTGCTCGATGTCGCCGCCCGTGCACCGTCGCTGGCCAACCGCCAACCCTGGCGCTGGCTCGTCGACGATTCCGCGGTGCGGCTGTACGCCGATTGGAGCCGGCAAGGCGGCGACACCCCGACCGACCGGCGCGATGTCCTGCTCGGCTGCGGGGCGGTGCTGGATCACTGCGCGGTGGCGCTCGCCGCGGCGGGCTGGCGCCCGCGGGTGTGGCGGTTCCCCGGCGGTGGCGACAACGGAGCACTGGCCGTCCTGGAAGTCGCCGAGCAGCCCCCCGGCCCGGTGCACCTGGAATTAGCCGCCGCGATTCCGCTCCGGCGGGCCGACCGGCGCCGCTACCCGGCCCGCCGGATCCCGCCCGCCACGCTCGAGTTGCTCTACATCCGTGCGGCGCGGATGAGGGTGGAACTGGCCGTCGTTCCGCGCTCCCGCTGGGTGCGCGGCGAGGACGGCAATGTGACGCTGCGGTTCATCGCGGCCCCCGTGGAGCCGGACGACGATGCGGTCCTGCTCGTGCTGGGCACCCGCGAGGACAACGACGAGATGCGGCTACGCGCCGGGGAGGCGCTCAGTCACCTCACGTTGACGGCGACCGCGATGGGCCTGGTCAGCTGCCCGCTCACCGAGCCGTTGAACGACATGCGCAGCCGCCTGGGATTGGCCTGCGAGGTGTTCGACGGCGGGGCGCATCCGCAGGCCCTGATCCGGCTCGGTCTGCCTCCCGATGAACCGCCCCCGCCGCCCACCGAGCGCAGGCCGGTGAGCGAAACCACTACGTGGACAAACTGACTCACTCCGGCGCGGCCGGCGGTACCGCACCGCCGCAGCCGCCCGGCGGCGCGGGCTGGGGGATCGGCCCACCACCGACCACGCACTGCAGCCCGGGCGAGAGCAGCCCGTACGGGTGACCGATCACCGGCACCCCGTACTGGATCGCATGCCAGAACGTGCCGTCCGGATACGGCACCCCGTCGCAGTACGCCGCCCAGACCTGCGAACCCATCCCGCCGCCCGGGCAGTAACCGGCCTGCATGTTCGGCATGTGCGGATCCGGTGCCGGGTCGGCGTACGCCACCGGCGCGCACAGCACCCCCACCGAGGCCAGTACCAATAGCAGTGAATAACGCATGTAACCCCTCCGTTCCACCGTTCTACGGCCCCGCAGCAGCCTGCGGTCCGTTATCGGTCACTATGGGATTGTGACAATCGGGTACGACACGGCGCTGCGCGAACAGATCCGGGCGCACCTCGCCGGCCACGAGCGTCGCACCGTCACCGATCCGACGAAGCGGCACGCGGCCGTCGCCGTCGTCATCGTGGACTCCGAAGTCGGTGAGGACAGGGTGGATTCGGCGCCGGTGGACGACTGGATCGCCGGCCGGCCGATGGACGCGGGCCTGGACGGACGCATGGTCGACGTCTCCGGCGGTGCCGCTTTCCTGTTGTGCCGCAGGGCATCTCGACTGCGAGCGCATGCCGCCCAGTGGGCGCTGCCGGGCGGCCGCCTGGACCCGGGCGAGACGGCGGTGGACGCCGCGTTGCGGGAGCTCGACGAGGAGGTCGGCGTCACGCTGTCCGGCGAGCATGTGCTGGGCCTGCTCGACGACTATCCGACCCGCTCCGGCTATGTGATCACCCCGGTGGTGCTGTGGGGCGGTGGGCGGCTGGATCCGCAACCGGCCCCCGATGAGGTGGTGGCCGTCTACCGGGTGGGGCTGCATCAGCTGCGCCGCGAGGACTCCCCACGGTTCATCACCATTCCGGAAAGCCCCCGGCCGGTGGTGCAGATCCCGCTGGGCAACGACCTCATCCACGCCCCGACGGGGGCGGTGCTGCTGCAACTGCGCTGGCTGTGCCTGGAGGGCCGGCACGACCCGGTCAACGGGCTGGAACAGCCGGTTTTCGCCTGGCAGTAACGCCGAACCGGCCCGGAAGCGATAAGTCAGCGATCAACCACCCATAACCGGAGGTAACTCGCTGTGATTCGCCGTGCGGCCCTGGCCCTCGTGGCGGCCGCCATGACGCTGACCGGGCTGACCACCGGCACCGCCGCGGCGGCGTCCGACTGCGGTGACTACCACTGGATCGGTGCCGCCGGATCCGGCCAGCGCGACGGCGCGGCCCTGGCCGCCAACGACGGCATGGGCGATGTGGTCTACCAGTCCTATCAACAGCTGCGGGCCGACCTGGCCGCCAGCGGGCGCACCATCACCGCCGAGGCCGTGCAGTACCCGGCCGCGCCGGTGCCGCTGGACGGCGGGCTCAGGGGCTGGCTCGGCTTCCTGGGCAGCGTCGGTGACGGCACCAAGGCGACGGCCGCGCAGCTCAAGGCGTTCACCGCCAAGTGCCCCGACACCAAGGTGGTGTTGGCCGGCTACTCGCAGGGCGCGATGATCGTGCACCGCAACCTCTACGACCTGGCCGACAACCCGAACGTGGTCGCCGCGTTGCTGATCGCCGACGGCGACCGGCTGCCGGTCGACACCACGATCAATATGGGATCGGCCGCCGCGGCGTCCGGCGTCGGTATGGGCGTGGCCCAGGAGCACTCGCTGTTGGCATCGGCCAACACCTCGAAGCTGCCCGCGACCATCGGTGCGCGCACGGTCAGCGTCTGCGACGTCGGCGACCCGGTCTGCGACTACGACCCGGACACCACCGAGGTGTCACCGGCCGAGATCGCCATCCACACCTCCTACGCGCCGGCCGCCAGCGGTTCGCACGCCTGGACCCCGAAGCTCTACGACATCGTGATGAGCGCCGACGCACCCGCGGGCACCACCGTCGCCTTGAGCTAGCCGCGCCGGCCCGTCGCCGGTTAGGGTCCTTCGAATGAGCCCGCCCACACCGACCGGTCCGACGCGCGCCGAGACCAGCACCCGACGGGCGGTGCTCAACACGGTGCGGGGCTCGGCGGGCAACCTCGTCGAGTGGTACGACGTCTACGTCTACACCGTGTTCGCAACGTATTTCGAGGCGCAGTTCTTCGACAAGGCGGATACCAAGTCGACGCTGTACATCTACGCGATCTTCGCGGTCACGTTCGTGATGCGCCCGGTCGGGTCGTGGTTTTTCGGCCGGTACGCCGACCGGCGCGGCCGCAAGGCCGCCCTGATGTTCAGCGTCTCGCTGATGTCGGCGTGTTCGTTCGTGGTGGCCGTCATGCCGACCCGCGAGATCATCGGCAACTGGGCCGCGGTGGTCCTGGTCCTGGCCCGGCTGCTGCAGGGGTTCGCCACCGGTGGCGAGTACGGAACCTCGGCCACCTACATGTCCGAGGCCGCCACCCCGCACCGCCGCGGGTTCCTGTCGTCCTTCCAGTACGTCACGCTCGTCGGCGGGCACGTGCTGGCCCAGTTCACCCTGCTCATCGCGCTCGCCGTGCTGCATGTCGACGGTGTGACCGCCTGGGGCTGGCGGATCGGCTTCTTCATCGGCGGCGTCGCCGCGCTGGTGGTGCTGTGGCTGCGCCGCTCCATGGACGAGTCGCTCAGCGAGTCACACCTCGAGGCGATCCGGGAGGGCAGGGACCCCGAGGCCGGCTCGCTGAAGACGTTGTTCACCAAGCACTGGCGTCCGCTGCTGCTGGTCTTCCTGATCACCGCGGGCGGCACGGTCGCTTTCTACACCTACACGATCAACGCACCGGCGATCGTCAAGTCCACCTTCGGGTCCGACCGGGCGCTGACCGGCACGTGGATCAACCTGCTCGGGTTGATCCTGCTGATGGTGATCCAACCGATCGGCGGGCTGCTCAGTGATCGCCTGGGGCGCAAGCCGTTACTGGTCTTCTTCGGCATCGGCGGCGTGCTCTACACCTACGTCCTGTTGACCTATCTGCCGCACACGACCTCACCGTTGGGCGCCTTCGCGCTGACCGCCGTCGGCTACGTCATCCTCACCGGCTACACCTCGGTCAACGCGATCGTGAAGGCCGAACTGTTCCCCGCCGAAATCCGCGCCCTGGGCGTCGGATTGGGTTATGCCCTGGCGAACTCGGCCTTCGGCGGCACCGCGCCCCTGCTGTACCAGGCGGCGAAGTCCGGGCATCACGTCGGCTGGTTCATCGCCTACGTCACCACGGTGATCGCCGTCAGCCTGCTGGTCTACGTGTTCGCGCTGAAGAACAAGGCGCTCACCGTGCTCGACCGCGAGCAGGGCAGCGCATGGGCGCTACCAGCAGTGGCTGGCTGAAATCGCTCAGCAGGGGGAGTCGCCGGGGGTGTAGTAGGGCACGCCGGCCGGGGTGTAGCAGGGCGGCCGACCCGACGCGGCCTGCGCGACGGCGTCGGCGGCGTCGGCGAAGACCGCCGCACCCACCTCGACATCGTTGCCCACCTCGACCAGGGGTCCGAGGTCGACGCAGCCTGGCCCCTCGCAGGTGTCGGCATGCGCGGCCGGCGCGATCACGGGTGACACCGCCAGTGCGACGGCGGCCAACAGCGCGGCGGAGTACTTCTTCATCGCAATCACCTTCGGTTCCCGGCTTGGAGTAGAGGTCACAATAGCTGCTATGGAACCGGATCTGCGGCAGGTGATCGCCTCGGCGCCGATGTTCGGCGGCTTGGACGCGGCGCACGTCGACCTCCTGGCCGCACAGAGTCGCCCGATCTTCCTGCCCGCCGGTCAGGTGCTGTTCCGGCGCGGGACGCCGTCGACCGGCTTTTACATCGTGCTCGACGGCCGGATGCAGCTTTCGGTGTCGAATTCCGAGGGTGCGGTCAAGGTCGTCGAGATCCTCAGCCCGGGAAGCGCGTTCGGCCACGCGGTGATGTTCCTGCGCGAGCCCTATCCGGTGGACAGCACCGCGCTGGCCGACACCCGGCTGCTGTTCGTCCCGGCGACCGCCGTCGACCGGGTGCTCGACGAGGACCCGATGATGGCGCGGATCATGCTGGCCTCGATGGCCAAGCGGCTGCAGTCCAAGGTCCAGGACATCGCGATGCTGTCGCTGCAGTCGGCGACGCAGCGCATTGTGGCCTACATGCTGGGCGCGGCGGGGGAGTCCGGGACCGTCGCGGCCACCGTGGAACTGCCCGCCCTCAAGCAGGTGCTGGCCTCCCGGCTGGGCATGACGCCGGAGACGTTCTCCCGGGCGATGCGCACGCTGTCGGCGGAAGGCCTGATCAGGGTGGACGGGTCGGTCGTCGAGATCCCCGACGTCGCCGCCCTCGACGCGCACTCCCGCAGCCAGTCCGTGCTGTGACCGGGCGCACATCGGCGCCTTGATCTAGGTCAAGGTACGTCTCGTCGCGGGTTCCTAGCGTGGGCCATGTCAACCGCTTACCGCGTCAGGAGACCCGATGTTCTGTTACCAGTGCGAGCAGACCGACCGCACCGATTCCCCCGACCGCCCGAACCTGCTGACCTTCGGCTGCTCGGCGACGAAGGGTAACTGCGGCAAGGACGCCACCACCGCGGCGCTGCAGGACGTGCTGGTCGAGGTCGATCTCGGCATCGGACAGTACGCGCAGAAGCTGCGCGAACTCGGCGCCCCCGACCCGCGGTTCGCCGCGCACGCCGCCTTCAACCTGTTCACCACGCTGACCAACGTCAACTTCAACGCCACCCGATTCATGGAGCTCATCGCCGCGGCCGTCGAGGTTCGCGACCAAGCCAAGGCCGCCTACGAGGCGGCCGCCCGCGCCGCCGGCGTCGAACCCGAAACAATCACCGGCGCAGCGCAATTCGTTCCCGCCGCAAAGATCTCCGAGGTCGTCGAGCAGGCCAAGGCCGTCGGCGTGGACGCCGACCTGGAAAAGCTCGGCGCCGACATCGTCGGGCTGCGCAACCTCAACCTGTACGGGCTCAAGGGTGTCTGCGCGTACGCCCACCACGCCCATGCGCTGGGCTACCGCACCGACGAGACCGACGCCGGCATCGAGAACGGCCTGGCGTTCCTGGGGGCGGGACCGACCGAGGCCGACGCGCTGCTGGGGCACGCCCTCGAGTTGGGCAACGTCAACTACCAGGTGATGGCGATGCTCGACGGCGCCAACACCGGCAGCTTCGGTGACCCGGTGCCCACCGCGGTTCGGGTCACCCCGGTGGTCGGCAAGGCCGTCCTGGTCTCCGGTCACGATCTGCATGACCTGGCCGCCGTCCTGGAGGCCACCGCGGGCACCGGCATCAACGTCTACACCCACGGCGAGCTGCTGCCCGCGCACGGCTACCCCGAGTTGCACAAGCACGCCCACCTCGCCGGAAACTACGGCGGCGCCTGGCAGGACCAGCAGCGCGACTTCACCGCGTTCCCCGGCCCGATCGTGATGACCTCCAACTGCCTGATCGAACCGCAGCCCGCCTACCGCAACCGGATCTTCACCACCGGCCCGGTCGGCTGGCCCGGCATCCGCCACGTCGAGACCTCGGATCTGTCGCTGGTGGTCAAGGCCGCCCAGTCACTGTCCGGCTTCACCGTCGACGTGCCCGAAGAGACCGTCACCACCGGCTTCGCCCGCGGCGCGGTGCTCTCCGTCGCCGACAAGGTGATCGAGGCGGTGAAGGCCGGCGACATCAAGCGGTTCCTGCTCATCGGCGGCTGCGACGGCGCCGCCCCGGGCCGCAACTACTACACCGATGTCGCCGACCACGCACCCAAGGACACCGTGCTGATGACGCTGGGCTGCAACAAGTACCGGTTCAACACCCACGACTTCGGTGACATCGGCGGTATCCCGCGCCTGCTCGACGTCGGGCAGTGCAACGACAGCTACTCGGCCATCCAGATCGCGCTGGCCCTCGCCGACGCGTTCGACTGCGGCGTCAACGATCTGCCGCTGAGCCTGTTCGTGTCGTGGTTCGAGCAGAAGGCCGCGGCGGTGCTGCTGACCCTGCTCTCGCTCGGTATCCGCAACATCCGCCTCGGGCCCACCCTGCCCGCGTTCCTCACCCCGGCCGTCATCGACATCCTGGTCGACAAGTTCGCGCTCAAGCCGATCGGCGATCCCGCGGAGGATCTCGCCGACGCGATGGCCGGGTCCTGATGACCGAGATCGCCGACAGTCCCATGGAAACCGAAGTCGATTCCTACGACGTCGTCCTGGTCACCAACGACGGTGCCGAGTCCACCATCCGGTGTGGCTCGGGGACAACGGTTCTCGCGGCCGCTGAGGGGTCCGGCCTGGTGCTGAAGTCGGCATGCCAGGCCGGTGGCTGCGGGGCCTGTTCGGCGGTGCTGACCGGCGGCCGGGTGGAGATGGGCGACCACGATCCGGACGTCATCGAGACACCGGAGGAAGATGGCGGAATCCTGTTGTGCCGCAGCTTCCCCCGCGAAGACTGCCGCATCGACCTGCCGTACGACCGCGGCCAGATCGTCACCGCGCCGCCGACCCGGCATCAGGCCCGCATCACCGGACTCGACCGGGTGGCCGACGCGGTGATGCGGCTTCGGCTGACGCTGCTCGATGACGCGGGTGGGTCGTCGTCGGCGGACTTCGAATCCGGTCAGTTCGTGCGGATCTGGGTGCCCGGCCGCGATGCCCGGCGGGCGTACTCGCCGGCCAACGTCGCCAACTGGGACGGTGAGCTGGAGTTCTACATCCGGCTGCTGCCCGGCGGGGCGATGTCGGAGTACCTAAGCGGCACCGCCGCCCTCGGTGACGAGCTCACCGTGACCGCCGCGACGGGTGAGTTCGGGCTGGCCGAGAGCGGGCTGCGGCCGCGCTGGTTCATCGCCGGCGGCACCGGGCTGTCACCGCTGCTGTCGATGCTGCGCCGGATGGCCGACTGGGGTGACCCGCAGCCGGCCCGGCTGTTCTTCGGCGTCACCCGCCACACCGAGGTGTTCGGCCAGGAAGAACTGCAGGCGCTCGCCGACTCGCTGCCGGACTTCCGCTACGACACCGTGGTCTGGCACCCCGACCCGGCGTGGGCGGGCGCCACCGGCAATCCGGTGGACCTAGCCGCGGCCGAGGTCTCCCTGCTCGACGAGATGCCGGACGTGTACGTGTGCGGGCCGCCACCGATGGTGGACGCGGCGTATGTGGCGCTGGGGGCGGCCGGCGTTCCGGAGGACCAGATCCACGCCGAAAGGTTCTCCGCGGTGGAGTGAACCCGTCACGCCCGGGCCTAGTTGTCATAACAACCCGCCCGGATAACCGTGTGAAACCGGCTAAACGGGCTAAGCTTTCCCGGCGCGGCAGAGTCGCCGCACCGATGAGGAGCCCCGATGCCGTCATCTCGCCAGGCTGAGCTGGCCTTTCCCGGCCCGTCGTTGCCGCCGAGCACCACCGTCCGGGTTCGAGCAGAGGACGGCACCCGACTGCACACCGAGGTCTTCGGCCCGGAGGACGGCTACCCGATCGTCCTGGCGCACGGGATCACCTGCTCGCTGCGGGTCTGGCACGAGCAGATCAACGACCTGTCCCGCGACTTCCGCGTCATCGCCTATGACCACCGCGGCCACGGCCGCAGCGGCGTCCCGGCCCGCCGGGCCTACAGCCTGCAGCACCTGGCCGGTGATCTCGACGCCGTGCTGGCCGCCACGCTGCGGCCGGGGGAGCGCGCCGTCATCGGCGGGCACTCGATGGGCGGTATCGCGATCTCGTCCTGGGCGGACCGGTTCCGGCACCGGGTCGAGGAACGCGCCGACGCGGTCGCGCTGATCAACACCACCACCGGCGATCTGCTGCAGAAGATCAACCTGCTGCGGGTGCCCGGCATGCTGGCCGGTGGCCGCGCGCTGGCCGCCAAGCGGATGATCGAAACCTTCGGTGGGGCACCGCTTTTCCGCGGTGCGCAGCCCGGCAGCCGTCGTTTCGTCGCGATGATGGCCGTCGGCGCCGAGGCCGATCCCGCGATCGCCGATTTCGTGCACGACCTGTTCGCCGCCACCCCGCCCGCCGGCCGCGGCGCGTGGGCCAACGTGCTCGTCAACGAGATGGGACCGCGCCACATCGACCTGTCCGGCCTGACCGTGCCCACCCTGGTGATCGGCAGTACCAAGGACCGGCTGCTACCGATGTGCCAGGCCCGCAAGATCGCCGACGCGGCGCCCAACCTGGTCGAGCTGGTGGAGATGCCGGGCGGGCACTGCGCGCCGCTGGAACACCCCGAGGCGGTCAACCACCACCTGCGCGCCCTGGTGTCGGCGGTGCTCTCGGAGCGGCGCATCAGCTCCTAGACCGACGGCTGGAGCGAGCCGGCCACCTCGGCGGCCGCCCGCTGCCCGGAGCGCACCGCCCCATCCATGAAGCCGGTCCATTCGTCGGCCGTCTCGGTGCCCGCCCAGTGCAGCGGGCCGACCGGTTTGCGCAACAGCGGGCCGAACTGCGTCCACGACCCGGGCGGCACCGCCGCGGTGGGGCCGCCGGGTGCGAAACTCTCTGCGCCCCAACGTTGGTCGGTGAAGTCGATGGGCCGCAGGGCTTCCTCGCCGAACAGCGCGGCGAAACCGCCCAGGGCCTGCTCGCGACGCTCGGCGGGTTCCAGCCGGTCGAATCGGCGCGCATCGGTGAAGCCCAGCAGGATGCCGGGACCGCCCGCGCCGGGGCTGACGTCGAACGTGATGAACACGGGGCCCTCGTCCGACAACGCCTGCCCGGAGAGGCCCTTGGCCCGCCAGAACGGAGTCGGGTAGGCGGCATAGGACTTCGTCAGCGCGCCCAGCGGCCAGCGCTGGGCCAGCTGTTGGTATTCGATCGGCAACGCGGGGGCGATGTCGATGTCGAGGCGCTGGGCCGGTGCGACGGCGAGGATCGCCCGCCGGGCCTCCACAACGCCGTTCGACGACGTCACCGCCACCGCGTCCGGCGACCACTCGATGCGGGTGACCGCCGCATTCAGCCGGATCCGGTCACCGAGTTCGGCGGCGATCCGGGCCGCCATCTGGTGGGAGCCGCCCGGGAAGTGGTCCTGCTGCGCGCCACCGGCGACGTCGAGCATCCGGTCCAGCCCCCCGCTGGTCTTCACGTAGCGCACCGCGTGCAGCATCGAGACCTCGTCGGGCTCGGCCCCCCAGGTCACCCGCGACATGATCGCCATCAGGTCCCGCGAGCCGGCCGAGGCCTTGATGGATCTCAGCCAGCCGCCCAGGCTGACGGCGTCCAGCTTCGCCGCCTGCGGCGACGTCCACGGTTCGGTGATGCTGACCCCCTTTGCGATGCGCTCGAACTGCCACTGCACGCGGCCGATGTCGACCAGGCCGAGCAGCCCGAGTTTCGGGATCGTCCCCTGGTAGCGGCGCACCGTGCCGCGCCAGCGGATCAGGTTGACCCCGGCGTTGTAGGTGGGGGTGGTGTCGCAGCCGAGGTCCGCCGCCAGCTTGAGCACCGCATCCTGAGTGGGGCCGACGAAGGAGGCGCCCAGGTCGATCGGGACGCCGGCCAGGGTGGCCGGCTTGGTGCGCCCGCCCACCCGGTCGCGGCCCTCGAGCACCACCGGGTCCAGGCCCTGCCTGGACAGTTCACGCGCCGCGGTCAGGCCCGCCAAGCCCGCTCCGATCACCACCACGTCGTAGCCCACCACCACAGTGTGGCCTATCGGCAGGCTCAGCGGCCCTTCCACTCCGGCTTGCGCTTCTCCGCCCAGGCGCGGACGCCCTCGGCGGCGTCCCCGGTGGCCGCGGCGACCTTCCGCATCACCTCACCGAAGCGCACCGACTCGATCCAGCCCATGTCGGCGGTCCGCCACGCCACCTCCTTGGTGGCCCGCTGCGCCAGCGGCGCGGCCCGGGTCAGCGTGCGGGCCCAGGCCATCGCCTCCGCCTGCAGCTCCTCGGCTTCGACCACCCTCCAGACCAGGCCGATCTCCTTGGCCCGTTCGACGTCGATCGGCTTGCCGGTCAGCAGCAGCTCCATGGCGTTGGCCCAGCCGACGCGCGGTGGCAGTCGGATGGCGCCGACGATGGTGGGCGCCCCGATCGAGACCTCCGGGTAGGAGAACACCGCCGTGTTGCTGGCAATGACGAAGTCGCAGAACAGGATTCCGGTCAGCCCGTAGCCGATGCACGGCCCGTGCACCGCGGCGATGGTGGGCTTGAACAATTCCATGCCGCTCTCGAAGCTGTTGATCGTCGGCTTCTCCCAGAAGGTGCCGCCGAAGGTTCCGACGGAGCCCTCGCCGTCCTTGAGATCGGCGCCGGCGCAGAACACCTCGCCGGTGGCGGTCAGGATGCCCACCCAGGCGTCCTCCTCGTCGCGGAACCGATCCCAGGCCGCGTTCAGTTCCCGGCGCAGCGCGCCGTTGATCGCGTTGCGTGCCTCCGGGCGGTTCAGGGTGATCGTGGCGACGTGGTCCTGCAGCTCATAGGTGACGAGGCTCATGCGTTCAGTGTCACCCATCACCGCTTTTCGCTAGGGTGAGTGGGCCGTGAAAGTCATGACCGCCCTGTTCGGGCCCACCGATGCCATCGATCGCGCCCGCGCGCTTCGCGATGCCGGAGCCGCCGGGGTGTTCACCTTCGAAGGACCGCATGACGTATTCGCGCCATTGACACTGGCATCCACCGTCGGCGGTCTCGACCTGCTGACCAACGTGGCGATCGCGTTCCCGCGCAACCCGATGCAGCTCGCCCATCAGGCCTACGATCACCAGGTGCTGGCACGGGGCCGGTTCACCCTCGGGTTGGGCACCCAGATCCGCACGCAGATCGAAAAGCGTTACGGCGCTTCGTTCGACAAGCCCGTCGCCCGGATGGCCGAACTGGTGTCCGCGCTGCGGGCGATCTTCGCCACCTGGGAGACCGGCGCGCGCCTGGACTTCCGCGGCGAGTTCTACCGGCACACCCTGATGACGCCGACCTTCAACCCGGGACCCAATCCCTTTGGCCCGCCGCCGATCTACGTCGGCGCGCTGGGCCCGCGGCTGACCCGGGCCACCGCCGAGGTCGCCGACGGGCTGCTGGTGATGCCGTTCGGGTCGGCGAAGTTCTTGCGTGAGGCCACCATGCCCGCCGTGCGCGACGGGCTGGCGGCGTCCGGGCGGGCCGAGTCCGGGTTCGCGATCGTGCCCGAGATCATCCTGTCCGCCGGTGAGGATCACGACGCCGCCCGCCGGCTGCTGGCGTTCTACGGCTCCACCCCGGCCTACCGCCCGGTGCTCGACATCCACGGCTGGGGCGATCTGCAGCCTGAGCTGAACGCGATGTCCAAGCAGGGCTGCTGGCAGGAGATGGCCGGGCTGATCACCGACGAGGTGCTGCACACCATTGCCGCGTGCGGCACCCCGAAGCAGATCGCCGAGCACATCCGCCAGCGGGTGGACGGCATCTCCGACACGGTGTGCCTGTATCAGCCCGGGCCGATCGCCACCGAGGTTCTGGGCGAGATCGTCGACGAGCTTCGTCGGCGTTGAGTCAGAACTCAGGTAGCCGAAGTGCGAGTAGCGGTGTGCGTGAGGTCTGAATGAACGCCAGCCGACCTAAGGAGCCACCGTCAGCCAGTCGGCGAAGCCGGACGGGTCATGCCGGCCCAGCGCGCCGTGCTCGAACAGGCCCCAGCCCTCGGAGGTCTTGTCGCCGTCGTGGCACACCGCCCGGCCGACGTGGTCGATCACGCCGAAACCGGACCGCCCGATGATCGCCGGGTCGGTCATGTCGTAGGTGAGCCGCTCGGTGAACTTTTCGCCCTTCCACACGCCGTGGATCCAGTCCGAGTCGCCGCCGTAGCCGCCGCCGACGTGGATCGGCACCGGCAGTTTCGACTCCACATCGAAGCGCAGCGGCGCGCCGGCGGCGTCGGTGGCCTCGATGGTGGCCCCGGTCGGAATCCGGGTGCCGGAGCGGTAGTGGATCTTCACCCGCGGCCAGCCCAGTTGCTCGACCCGGCCGTCGCGCCAGATCCGCGTGCAGTCGTTCAGTGAGCGGAAGCCGTCCGGCGCCTCCTGAATGATGACCACGATCCCGAAGTCGTCGAACGCCATCGGAATGTAGAGCCACCACATGCCCTCGAACGGCGGGTCGGCGGGCCGTCCCGCCGGTTCGGCCTCGCCGATCGGCCGGATGCCCCAGGACCGGTCGCGGCTGCCGATCCACACCGACGGATCCACCGCGATCTCCTCGCCGTCGATCACGATGCGACCGGCCCACGACCCGACCTGCGCGAAGCGCTGCGCGTCCAGGGTCACCCGGTTGCCCTGCCGCATGATGTGCGGCTGCTCCTGGACGACCGGGAACAGCCCCTCCCACGTCAGATCGGCTGCGATGCCCTCGGTTTCGTCCAGCACGATCCGCAGTTTGTGCAGCGGCTCGATGACCTCGACGCGGTAGGCGCCGACGTGCTGGTTCAGCCGGTCCTGGTCGATCGCGTCCGAGAGGTGCACCGCGGTCTGGACATCGCCGCGGCGCACCAGGAAGAAGGCGTCCTTGACCCCCAGATTGGGGTAGTAGCCGATACCGGTGATGACGAAGATGTCCCCGGTGCGGTCGTGGGCGTTGTAGTAGGACCGGTCGTAGAAGTTGCGGTCCGAGGCCCCGGGCCAGGCGATCGGCTGGGGAACTTGGTGGACGGGGTATTCGTCCATCGGTCCGAGCATCGGTCAGTCCTCCTCGATCAGGCGGCGCAGCAGGCTTGCGTGGTAGAACAGCGACTCGACGTCCTCGGGCTTCTCCATCTCCCCGAAGTGCACGCGGCGCGCCCCGGTGCGCATGAACACGCAGCACCAGATCACCCCGGAGTAGACGTAGAACCACCTCAGGTCGCCCAGTTCCACACCGGTCAGCTTCTGGTAGGTCGCGCGGACGTCCTCCTCGCGCATGACCTCCGGCAGCCCCGGCATCCCGGCCAGGCCGGCGAGTTCCTGAAAGACCATGTGCGCGAAGATGATCCACGCCACGTCCAGCTCGCGCGGACCGAGCGTCGCCATCTCCCAGTCCAGCACCGCGACCGGGCGGAAGTCCTCGTAGAGGACGTTGCCGATCCGCGAGTCACCCCAGGCCAGCACCGGCTCCCCGGCGGCGACATCGGCGGGGAAGTGGTCCTCGAGCCACTTCAGGCCCTTCTCGACCAGCGGCGAGCGGCCGATGTCGGGAACCGCGAACTCGTACCATTCCTTGAGCCAGTTCAGCTGGCGGCGCAGCGGTGTGTCACCGGCCGGAACGGCCTCGGCGAGGAACCTGAACGTCTTGTCCGCGTTGGGAATCGAGTGCAGCTTCGCCAGCACCTCGACGGTCGCGTCCTGCAGTGCGCGCTGCTGTTCGGGTGCGGCGTCGGCGAACCAGTTGCCGCCGAAGGTGTAGGGCATCACGTCGGGCGGAACGATGCCCTGGACGTGATCCATCAGGAAGAACGGGGCGCCGAGCACCGAGCCCTCGGCATCGATCCAGCGCACCTTCGGTACCGGCACGTCGGTGAGTTCCTCGACCAACCGGATGACGTCGTACTGGTGGTCCATCCGGTATTGGGTGAACACCGGCACGTCTTCGGCGGTGGGCGCCACCCGGGCGACCCACTTCTGCTCGATCTTCTTGCCGTCCTCGGCCCAGCGGCCGGTCAGGATGATGGTCTCCGACGACATGCCGTTGGAGTCGATGCCGCTCTCGACGGTCACCTCCGGCTTGACCCCGCCGGGCATGACCGTGGCCAGCCACTCCGACAGCAGTGCGGGAACGGTGCTGATGTCGCGACCCGAGCGCTGCATGTGGTCGACTTCGATCTCGACGTTCGGTTGGTTGGTCACCGGTGTCCTCCAACCCTATTTCGATACGGTGGGTAGCGTTATAAAAGCAGACGCGTCTACCGATGACAAGGGCGGCGGGATCCCCGTGTCAGGAGCCCAGGAAGTCAACCAGCAACTCGTTGCACCACTCGGGCGATTCCAGGGTCAGCCAGTGGCCGGCACCCTCGAGCCGCTCGTACCGCCATGGACCGCTGACGAACTGCCCTGACTCCTTCATCTGCGGTTCCAGCACCGCGAAGTCGTTGCTGCTCCATACGCCCAGGGTCGGCGCGACGATCGGAGGCAGTTCCGGCGGCGCGGTGACCAGCCGGGTGGGGCCCAGGTTGGCGCGGTACCAGTTCAGGCCGCCCGTCAGGTGGCCGGGGCGACTGAGCCGCTCGACGGCGTTGTCCATGTCCGGATGGCGGGTCCAGGCGCGGAAGTTCGCAAAGTCGTTGGCCGACAACCATTCCTCGGCCACGCCCTCGAACTGGAACAGCAGCATGTACCAACTCATCGCCAGCTGGTCGTAGTCCACCCGGTGAAACGCCGTCGGATGGCCGACGCTGAGGCAGGCCAGGTGGTCGATGCGGTCGGGCAGCAGCGCGCCCAATGCCCACGCCAGGCCCGCGCCCCAGTCATGGCCGATGAGATGAGTGCGCTGCACCTGCAACGCGTCGAGCAGGCCGACGACGTCGGCCAGCAGCACCGGGGTCTGGTAGGCCGCCACGTCGGCGGGCCGATCCGATGCGCCGCAGCCGCGCAGATCGGGGGCGATCACCCGGTAGCCCGCGGCCACCAGTGCGGGGATCTGCTCCCGCCAGACGGTGCGGTCGTCCGGCCACCCGTGCAGCAGCAGCACGTCGGGGCCGTCGCCCTCGATCGTGACGTCCAGGGTGATCCCATTGGTGTCGACGCGCATCGTCACGGTCCTCTCGTGCTTGTCCCTGCTCACCCGCCGCAGATTACGATACGCTCAGTAGCGTTATGAGCGCCGAGCCGTCGCCAGTCGAGAAAGCGGGCGTCGCGGGCCGTCCCCGCGATCCGCGCATCGATGCCGCGATCCTGCGCGCGACCGCCGAGCTGCTGGTCGAAATCGGTTACGCCAACCTGAGTTTGGCCGCCGTGGCCGAGCGGGCCGGTACCACCAAGACGGCGCTGTACCGGCGCTGGTCGAGCAAGGCCGAACTCGTGCACGAGGCCGCGTTCCCCATCGCGCCCACCGCGCTGGCCGCCCCGGCGGGCGATGTGGCCGCCGACGTGCGCGCCATGCTGGCCGCAACCCGCGACGTGTTCACCAGCCCGGTGGTGCGGGCGGCCCTGCCGGGACTGATCGCCGACATGGGCGCCGACCCGGAACTCAACATCCGGGTGATGGCGCGGTTCACCGACCTGTTCGCCGCGGTGCGCAGTCGCCTGGTCGAGGCGGTGCACTGCCGCGAGGTGCCGGCCGACGTGGATCCGGACCGGCTGATCGAACTGATCGGCGGCGCGACGATGATGCGGATGCTGCTGGTTCCCGAAGGTGACCTCGACGACGGCTGGGTCGACCAGACCACGGCCATCCTGGTGCGCGGCGTGGCGCTGTGAGCGAGAGGACGAATCGATGAGTGGACGCCTGGCAGGTCGGACCGCGATCGTCACCGGCGCGAGCCGGGGGCTGGGCCGGGCCACCGCGCTCGCCCTGGCCGCCGAGGGGGCCGCGGTGGCGGTGGTCGCGCGCACCCGGCAGCAGTGGGACGAGCGACTGCCCGGCACCATCGGGGAGACCGTCGCGGCCATCGAGGAGGCGGGTGGCCGGGCCGTCGCGATCCAGGCCGATCTGCTGGAGCGCGAGGACGTTCCGCGGTTGGTGACCGAGGCCAGGGACGCGCTCGGGCCGATCACCGTCCTGGTCAACAACGCCGCGTTCACCGCCCCCGGCCGTCCGCCCAAGCCGGATGCCGCCCCCAAGACCCCGAAACCGGCCGGTGCCCAGAAGGCGGCCAACGCCGACTGGCCAGGGTTCCTGTCGGTCCCGCTGTCGGCCTACCGCCGCCATTTCGAGATCGGCGTGTTCGCCTCCTATGAGCTGATCCAGCTGGTCTGCCCGGATATGTTCGACGCCGGCTTCGGCTCGATCATCAACGTGACCTCGGTGGCGTCGCGGGTTCCCGGCGACGGGCCGTACCAGAACTTCGCCGGTGGCGTGCTGCCCGGCTACGGTGGCTCGAAGGCGGCGCTGGAGCATCTGACCTGGTGCGCCGCCTACGATCTGCAGCGCCGCAACATCGCCGTCAACGCGCTCGCCCCGTCACGGCCGATCGCCACGCCCGGGCTCTCGTACTATCGCACCGAATTCGACAGCACCTCGCCGGACGATGAATTCGCCCGCGCAGCAGTGGAACTCGCGCTGGTCGACGCGAACGAGGTCACCGGGCGAACCATCGGGCATCTCGAGGTGCTCGACGGCAGCTTCAGCCCGTTCGCCAATATCGAGACCGCGATCGGCTAGCTTCGCCGCGCCGAGCGTGAATCCTCGGCGAGAATCCGTGCAGAATTTCGCCGAGGATTCACGCTCGCGAACCTAGCCCCCGATCTGACGCTTGTTCCGCTCGGCGACCTCACGCTGACGCGCGGCCAGCTGATCGGTACTGACGTGCATCCCCGCCGACACCACCCGCTCGGCCTTCAGCGCCGGATCGGTCACCGCGGCCGTCCCGGTGCGGTAGATCTCCTTCAGGCCCCACATCACCGGCCCGGGCACCTCGGCGATCTGGCCGGCCAACTCCAGCGCGCGATCCAGGAGCCGTTCGTGGGCAACGATTTCGGTCACCAGGCCGATCTTCTCGGCACGCGCGGCGTCGACCACCTCACCGGTCATCGACAACCGCCGGGCCATCCCGGCGCCGACCAGCCGCGGCAGCCGTGCCGTCATCCCGCCGCCGGGCAGGATGCCGACCCGGGCGTGGGTGTCGGCGAACACCGCGCGCTCCGAGGCGATCAGGAAGTCGCACGCCAGCGCGATCTCCAGCCCACCGGTGAAGGTGGCGCCGTTCACCGCACCGATTACCGGTTTGCGCAGCGCCACAATCGCGTTCATGCAGTTCATCTTGTCGAACCGGCCGAAGTAGTCCATGCCCAGTTGCTGTGCCTGCTTGAGGTCCACCCCGGCGCAGAACGCCGGGTCGGCGCCGGTGAGCACCACCGCCCGGACCGCGTCGTCGGCGTCGGCCGCCCCCAGGGCGGCGTACAGCGCCTCGAACAGTTCGGTGCTCAACGCGTTTCGCACCTCGGGACGGTTCATCGTCAGGACCCGGACCGCGCCGTGGTCCTCGCTGAGCAGGATCATCAGGGCAGGAACCTGGCCGCGTTGTTGGCCAGGTCCAACAGCGGCTGCGGCAGCGCCCCGAGCGCGAAGGTGATCGCGGCGGTCAGCGTGATCGTGGCGACGCTGAGCGAACTCGGGGTGATGACCTCGGGGGCGTCCTCGGGCGGATCGGTGAAGAACATCAGCACGATCACCCGCACGTAGAAGTACGCCGCGATCGCCGAGGCCAGCACACCGACGATCACCAGGGGGATGGCCCCGCCCTGGCCGGCGGCCTTGAACACCGCGAACTTGCTGACGAAGCCACTGGTGAGCGGAATGCCGGCGAACGCCAGCAGGAACAGTGAGAACACCACGCCCACCAGCGGATAGCGCCTGCCGAGTCCGGCCCAGCGGGCCATCGAGGTCTCCTCGGCGCCGTTGGCGTCGCGCACCACGCTCACCACGGCGAAGGCGCCAAGCGTGGAGAACGCGTAGGCGAACAGGTAGAACAGCGTGGCCGACAACCCCGCAGCGTTACCCGCGATCACCCCAGTCAGGATGAAGCCGGCATGGGCCACTGCCGAGTACGCCAGCATCCGCTTGACGTCGGTCTGCGTCACCGCGGTCACCGTGCCGACCACCATCGTCAGGATCGCCACCACCCACAGCACCGGCCGCCAGCCGTGGCTCAGCGCGGGCACCGCGACGTAGAACACCCGCAGCATCGCCCCGAACGCCGCCACCTTGGTGGCGGCGGCCATGAACCCGGTGATCGGGGTCGGCGCCCCCTGGTAGACGTCGGGCACCCAGGAGTGGAACGGCACCGCACCGACCTTGAACAGCAGGCCGACGGCGACCAGTCCGGTGCCGATGAGCGCCAGGGTGGTGTCGTCGGGCCGAGCGGCGATCGCCTCGGCGATCCCGGTCAGGCTCATCGTGCCGGCGAAGCCGTACAGCATGGCGACGCCGAAAAGGAAGAACGCCGACGAGAACGCGCCCAGCAGAAAGTATTTCAGCGCGGCTTCCTGGGACAGCAGGCGACGCCGCCGGGCCAGCCCGCACATCAGGTACAGCGGCAGGGACAGGACTTCCAGCGCGACAAACATCGTCAGGAAATCCCCGGCCGCCGGGAACAGCATCATGCCGCCGATGGCGAACATGGTCAGCGGGAACACCTCGGTCTGGATCAACGCTGCCTTGGTGGCCACCTTCTCGGCCACGCTGCCCGGCACGGTCGAGGCGTCCGGTGTGAAGGCGTCCAAGGCCACCGCGCCCTCGGGGGATTCGGCGCGCCGCTCGGCGATCAGCAGCACGCTGAGCACGCCGATCAGCAGGATGGTGGCCCACAGGAACAGCGTCGGCCGGTCGATGTCAACCGCACCGGCCACCACCGAGTTGCCGATGCCGCCGCGAAGCTGCAGGGTGACCCGCAGCACCCAGATCAGGGCGACGAACAGCCCGGCCAGGCTGAGCGAGAGCTGCGCGCGGTAGCGGAGCTTGCGGGGCAGGAACGCCTCGACGAGCACGCCGACGACGGCGACGCCGAAGACGATGAGCATCGGCGCCAACTGGCCGTAGGCGACGCTGGGCGCGGTCATCGGCGGATCACCACCTCGGCGACGGCGGGTGCGGGGTCGGGTTGGTGGATCGAGGTCAGGGTCGCGGTGACGGCGGGGTTGATGACGTCCAGAGCGATCTTCGGGTAGATACCAAGCCCGATCAGCAACGCGATCAGCGGTGCCACCACGAGCAGTTCGCGCGGCACCAGGTCATGCACCCCCTCGTTGCCCTCCTTGACCGGACCGGTCATCATCCGCTGGTACATCCACAGCACGTAGAGCGCCGAGAGCACCAGGGCGACGGTGGCGCACACCGCGAATCCGGGGTAGCGGGTGAAAGTGCCGATGAGAACCAGGAATTCACTGATGAACGGTGCCAGTCCCGGCAGCGACAGGGTGGCCAGGCCGGACACCAGGAAGGTCCCGGCGAGGATGGGCGCGACCTTCTGCACTCCGCCGTAGGCGGCGATGGCGCGGGTGCCGCGCCGGCTCACCAGGAACCCGGCGATCAGGAACAGCGCCGCGGTGGAGATGCCGTGATTGACCATGTAAAGCGTCGAGCCGGACTGGCCCTGGCTGGTCATCACGAAGATGCCCAGGATGATGAAGCCGAAGTGGCTGATCGAGGTGTAGGCGATCAGCCGCATGACATCGGTCTGCCCGATGGCCAGGATCGCGCCGTAGACGATGCCGATCACGGCCAGCGTGATGATGAGGGGCCGGAAATACGTTGCGGCGTCCGGGAACAGCGGCAGGCAGTAGCGCAGCATGCCGAACGTGCCGACCTTGTCCATCACCGCCATCATGAGCACCGCCGAGGCGGGCGTGGCCTCGACGGCGGCGCCGGGCAGCCAGCGGTGGAACGGCCACAGCGGGGCCTTGACCGCGAACGCGAACATGAAACCGAGGAACAGCGCGTTGGCGATGCCGGGCTGCAGGGTGAACTTCCCGGTCGCGACCGCGTCGGCGATGGCCCGGAAGTCGAAGGTGCCGGCTTCGAAGACCTTGCTGGTTGACGTGACCACGTACAGCCCGATGACGGCGGCCAGCATCACCAGCCCGCCGAACAGGTTGTACAGCAGGAACTTCACCGCCGCCTTCGAGCGATTCGAGCCGCCGAACCCGCCGATCAGGAAGTACATCGGGATCAGCATGGCTTCGAAGAACACGTAGAACAGCAGGATGTCCAGCGCGGCAAGGGACATCAGCACCATGCCCTCGACCGCCAGGGTCAGCGCGATGTAGCTGTGCGGGCCGCGCCCCGCCAGCCCGGGCCGGTCGTCGGCGTCGTTCCAGCCGGCGATCAGCAGTAGCGGCACCAGCACGGCGGTGAGCACCACCAGCGCCAGCGCGATGCCGTCCAGGCCGAGGATGTAGCCGGTGCCGAACGACGGGATCCACGGGCGGCTCTCGACGAACTGGAACTGCGCACCCTTCGGGTCGAACCGCCCCGCCAGCGCCAGCGACAGCACGAGCACCGCGAGGGCGACGACAAGCCCCGCGTACTTGGCGAACTGGCGCGACGACGCGGGCAACACGATGATGACGGCGGCGCCCACCACGGGGATGGCCCACAGCAGTGTCAGCCACGGGAAGTTGCTCACGGCGCTCATTCCGGGCTCACCCCCACGCCTTGATCAGCACGGCGGCGACCACCAGGGCGCTGCCGACGAGCATCGACAGCGCGTATGAGCGGGCGAACCCGGTCTGCACCTGGCGCAGGCCGTCGGAGACCCGGCCCACCAGGTGCGCCAGCCCGTTGGCCGCCCCGTCGACGCCCTTGTCGTCGACCACCACCAGCGCCCGGGTCAGCCCCTGCCCGCCGCGCATGAACGTCGCCTCGTTGAAGGCGTCGCCGTAGAGGTCCCGGCGGGCCGCCGCGGTGAGCGCCGACACGTCCTGCGGCGGGGTCTCGGCGACGTTGTGCATGGCGTACTGCCGGTAGGCGACGGCGACACCGATGGCGACGACACCCAGCGCGGTCACCGTCATCATCCAGGCGGGCACCGCGTGCTCGGCCTCGTGGCTGCCGACGACGGGCTCCAGCCAGCGCTGCAGCGTGTGCCCGAGGGCCAGCAGCGCCCCGGCGCCGACCGAGCCGACGGCCAGCACGACCATCGGCCCGGTCATCACCCTCGGCGACTCGTGGGGATAGGTCTCGGTGGCCTTCTCGGTCCAGCGGGCGCGGCCGAAGAAGGTCAGCAGCATCACCCGGGTCATGTAGAACGCGGTGATCCCGGCGCCCAGCAGCGCGGCGCCGCCGAGCAGCCAGCCCCGCAATCCGCCTGAGTTGAAGGCGGTTTCGATGATTGCGTCCTTGGAGAAGAAGCCGGCGAACGGCGGCACCCCGATGATCGCGAGGTACCCGAGTCCGAAGGTGACGAAAGTGACCGGCAGGACCTTGCGCAGTTCGCCGTAGCGGCGCATGTCGGTCTCGTCGCCCATGGCGTGCATCACCGAACCGGCGCCCAGGAACAGCCCGGCCTTGAAGAAGCCGTGGGTGAGCAGGTGCATGATGGCCACCGCGTAACCGGCGGGCCCGAGCCCGGCTGCCAGCACCATGTAGCCGATCTGCGACATCGTGGAGGCCGCCAGCGCCTTCTTGATGTCGTCCTTGGCGCAGCCGACGATCGCGCCGAACAACAGGGTCACCGCGCCGACGATGACGACGGCGGTCTGCGCGGCCGGTGCGGCGTTGAAGATCGGCCCGGAGCGCACGATCAGGTAGACCCCGGCGGTGACCATCGTCGCGGCGTGGATCAGCGCGCTGACCGGGGTGGGGCCCTCCATGGCGTCGCCGAGCCAGGACTGCAGCGGCACCTGGGCGCTCTTGCCGCACGCGCCGAGCAGCAGCAGCAGGCCGACGGCGGTCAGCGTGCCGTGGGTCATGGCGGGCACGGCGCCGAACACCGTGCTGAACGTGACGGATCCGACCGTGGCGAACAGCACCATCAGGGCGATGGCCAGGCCCATGTCGCCGACCCGGTTGACCACGAACGCCTTCTTGGCGGCGGTGGCCGCGCTCGGCTTGTACGACCAGAACCCGATCAGCAGGTAGGACGCCAAACCGACGCCCTCCCAACCCATGTACAGGCCGAGGTAGTTGTCGGCGAGCACCAGCAGCAGCATCGCGGCCACGAACAGGTTGAGGTAGGCGAAGAACCGCCGCCGCTCCGGGTCGTGGGACATGTAGCCGACGGAGTAGATGTGGATCAGCGCGCCGACGCCGGTGATCAGCAGCACGAAACACACCGACAGCGCGTCGAGTTGCAGGCCGAAGTCGACCTTCAGCACCCCGACCGGCACCCAGGAGAACAGCACCTCGTGCACCGCGCGCTCCTCGCCCGGCAGGCCGAGCAGATGGGTGAACAGCGCTGCGCCGCAGGCGAAGGCGCCGATCACGGTGGCGCAGCCGAGCAGGTGCCCCCAGGCGTCGGTGGCCCTGCCGCCGAGCAGCAGCACCACCGCCCCGGCCAGGGGCAGCGCAATGGTCAACCAGAGCAGTGTCGTCATCAGTGCCGCAACAGGTGGGCGTCGTCGACGTTGGCCGAGCGTCGGGTCCGGAAGATGGTCATGATGATGGCCAGGCCGACCACCACCTCGCAGGCCGCCACCACCATGGTGAAGAACGCGACGACCTGGCCGTCGAGGTGGCCGTGCATCCGCGAGAACGTGACGAACGCCAGGTTGCACGCGTTGAGCATGAGTTCCACGCACATGAACATCACGATGGCGTTGCGCCGCAACAGCACGCCGGCCGCGCCGATGGTGAACAGCAGCGCCGACAGGTACAGGTAGTTCTCCGGGTTCATTTCTCGCCGCTCCTGCCGTCGGGGGTGCTGACCGCTCGGCGCCGGATGATGGTGGAGACCGAGGTGTCCTCCTCGGAGCCGTCGGGCAGCCGGGCGAAGGTGTCGACGGCGTTGTGCCGGGCGTACACGCCGGGGTTGGGCAGCGGGGTCGCCCGCTGGCCGGTGCGGAACCGTTCGATCACCAGTTCCCGCTGGGTCTTTCGTCGTTCGAAGCGTTCCCGGTGGGCCAGCACCATGGCGCCGAGTGCGGCGGTGATCAACAGCGCGCTGGTGATCTCGAAGGCCCACAGGTCGCGGGTGAAGATCAGCGTGGCCAGCCCCTGCACATTGCCGTCCTGGTTGGCCTGGGTCAGCCCGACGAATCCGGTGGTGGCCGCGCTGCCGATTCCCGCGATCAGCAGGATGCCGAAGCCGAGCCCGGCCAGGATGGCCGCAACCCGTTGGCCGCGAAGGGTTTCCACCAGCGACTCCGAGGAGTCCACGCCGATCAGCATGAGGACGAACAGGAACAGCATCATCACCGCGCCGGTGTAGACCACCACCTGCACCACGCCGAGGAACAGCGCGTCCTGGGCGACGTAGATCATCGCCAGCGCGATCATGGTGGCGGCCAGGAACATCGCCGAGTAGACGGCCTTCGGCGCGGCGACGACGCCGATGGCTCCGGCGACCGCGATCGCGCCGAGGATCCAGAACGCCACCGCCTCGGTTGTCGAGGTGCGGGCCAGGGTGTCGGCCGCCAGCATGGTGATCGTCACCTGGTCACCTCTTCCTGCCCGCCGGTCACACGCCCCAGGTAGTAGTCGTCGTCGGTGGCGCCCGGCGCCATCGCGTGCGGCGGGGCCTGCATACCGGGCTGCAGCGGGGCCAGCAGCTTGTCCTTGCCGTAGATCAGGTCACCGCGGTTGTCGTCGGCCATTTCGTAGATGTTGGTCATCGTCAGCGCCCGGGTCGGGCAGGCCTCGATGCACAGCCCGCAGCCGATGCAGCGCAGATAGTTGATCTGGTACACCCGCCCGTAGCGTTCGCCGGGCGAATACCGTTCGGTCTCGGTGTTGTCCGCGCCCTCGACGTAGATGGCGTCGGCCGGGCACGCCCAGGCGCACAGTTCGCAGCCGATGCACTTCTCCAGGCCGTCCGGATACCGGTTGAGCTGGTGGCGGCCGTGGTAGCGCGGCGCGACCGGACCCGGCTTCTCCGGATACTCCTCGGTGATCGGCCGCTTGAACATGGTGCCGAAGGTGACGCCGAAACCCTTGACGGCGTCCAGGAACTTAGGCATCCGCTTTCTCCTTGGCTGTGCGTGCGCCGGGCAGCGGCGGAATGGGGAACGCCCCGGCGTCGGCCGGGATGCTCGGCGGCGGGGCGTTGCGCTGAACCGCCCTGCGCCGCAACGCATTCACCGCGGCCAGGACCAGCAGCAGCGCGGCCGCCGCGATCAGGCTGGGGACGATGCCGGTCAGGCCGGCCGAGCGCAGGATGGCGACGACCGCGATCCACACCAGCGACACCGGGATCAGCAGCTTCCAGCCCAGCGCCATGAACTGGTCGTAGCGTAGCCGGGGCAGCGTCGCGCGCAGCCACATGAACACGAACAGGAACGTCCACACCTTGGCGACGAACCACACCAGCGGCAGCCACCCCGTGTTTGCGCCCTCCCACAGGCTCAGCGGCCACGGCGCCCGCCAGCCGCCGAGGAACAGGGTGGTCGCCAACGCCGAGACGGTGGTCATGTTGACGTACTCGGCCAGGTAGAACATGGCGAACTTCAGCGACGAGTACTCGGTGTGGAAACCGCCGACCAGTTCGCCCTCGGCCTCGGGAAGGTCGAACGGGGCGCGGTTGGTCTCACCCACCATCGCGGTGACGTACACCGCGAACGACGGCAACAGCAGCACCACGTACCAGGTCTTCTCCTGGGCGGCGACGATGCCCGAGGTCGCCATGGTGCCGGAGTACAGGAACACCGCGGCGAAGCAAAGCGCCATCGCGATCTCGTAGGAGACGACCTGCGCACTGGAGCGCAGCCCGCCGAGCAGCGGGTATGTCGACCCGGATGCCCAGCCCGCCAACACGATTCCGTACACCCCGATCGAGGTGATGGCCAGCACGTAGAGCACTCCGACCGGCAGGTCGGTCAGCTGCAGCGGGGTGTGGTGACCGAACACCGAGACCACCGGGCCCATCGGCATCACCGCGAAGCCCAGGATCGCGGTGGTCACCGAGATCACCGGCGCCATCAGGTAGATCGGCCGATCGACGCCGGCTGGCACCAGGCCCTCCTTCAGCGCGAGCTTGATCCCGTCGGCCAGCGACTGCAGCACCCCGAACGGCCCGACCCGGTTGGGGCCGTAGCGCATCTGCATGCGGCCCAGGACCTTGCGCTCCAGCAGGATCGCCACCAGCACCGTCAGCAGCAGGAACACGAAGATGGCGACCGCCTTGACCAGGATCAGCCACCAGGGGTCGTGCCCGAACACCGTCGGGTCCGGATAGCTCACGGCGTGCCCTCCCGCTCGATCTGGACCACCGCGCCCGTGCTGACGGCCAACTGCTCATGCACCGCGCTGCCCGGCGAGTTCAGCGGCAGCCACGCCACCCCGTCGGGCATCTCGGTAATCACCAGCGGCAGGGTGACCGCGCCGCGCCCACTCGACACCGCGACCAGGTCGCCCGCGGCCGCGCCGATTCCGGCGGCGGTCCGGGCCGACAGCCGCACCACCGAGGGCCGCGCGGTGCCCGCCAGATACGGCTCGCCGTCCTGTAACCGGCCGTTGTCCAACAACATTCGCCAGCCGGCCAGCACCACCTCGTCCTTGCCGAGCGACGGGGCCGGTTGTGGCGGGACATCGGGCGCCGCGGCGGGCGTCCCACTCCAAGGGCCCAGGCCGGCGATCTCGGCGCGGGCCGCCTCGGCGGTGCGGAACCCGAGATCCATCCCGAGGTCGTCGGCCAGTGTCTGCAACACCCGCAGATCGGAGAATGCGTTGGAGGTCAGCGACGGCTCGAACGGCCGAAGTCGGCCCTCCCAGTTGACGAACGAACCGGCCTTCTCCACGACGGGGGCGATCGGGAAGACCACATCGGCCAGTGCGGTGACGGAGGACTCGCGCAGTTCGATGCTGACCACGAAGCCGGCCGCCTCGATGGCCGCCAGCGCGGTGTGCGGGTCGGGCAGGTCGGCGGGGTCGACGCCGCCGATCAGCAGGGCGTCGAGATCACCGTCGGCGGCGGCCGCCAGGATGGCGGTGATGTCGCGGCCCGGCTCGGCGGGCAGCTCGTCGACATGCCACGCCGCCGCCAGTTCCCGGCGTGCGGCGGCGTCGGCGGCCGGGCGGCCCCCGGGCAGCAGATTGGGCAGGCAGCCGGTGTCCACGGCGCCGCGATCGCCGGCCCGGCGGGGCACCCAGGCCAGCCCGGCCCCGGTCCGCTCGGCCAGCCTTGCGGCCGCCGACAGCGCGCCCGGGCTGGTGGCCAGCCGCTCACCGACCAGGATCACCGCCCCGGGCGGGAGCTCACCCATCCCGTCCAGCGCGGCGGCCTCGGCGCCCGGCGCGGTCGATATCACCCGGGCCGCCAGCTTGGCCGACCCGCGGGAGGCGAACGGTGCGATCGACACCACCCGCAGCCCGTGCTTGCGAACCGCCTTGCGCAGCCGCAGGAACACGATCGGCGACTCGTCCTCCGGTTCGAATCCGGCCAGCACCACCACCGGCGCGGCCTCCAAGTCGGTGTAGGTCACGTCGTGGCGGGTGGCGACCCGGGCGGCCAGGAACTGCGCCTCCTCAGCCGAGTTCGGCCGGGAGCGGAAGTCGATGTCGTTGCTGCCCAGCACTATTCGGGTGAACTTCGAGTAGGCGTAGGCGTCCTCGGCGGTGACCCGCCCGCCGACCAGGACGCCGGTGCGTCCCGCGGTGAGGCCGGCGGCGGCCACCGTGACGGCCTCCGACCACGAGGCCGGGCGCAGGCCGCCGTCGTCGTCACGCACCAGGGGAGTGGTGATCCGGTCACCGACCCGGGCGTAGGTGAACGCCCAGCGGCCCTTGTCGCAGTTCCATTCCTCGTTGACCTCCGGGTCGTCGCCGGCCAGCCGGCGCAGCACGACGCCGCGGCGGTGGTCGGTGCGCTGGGCGCAGCCGGACCCGCAGTGCTCGCACACGCTCGGGCTGGACACCAGGTCGAAGGGCCGGGCCCGGAACCGGTAGGCGGTTCCGGTCAGGGCGCCGACCGGGCAGATCTGCACGGTGTTGCCGCTGAAGTAGGAGTCGAACGCCTCACCCGGGGCGATGCCGACCTGCTGCAGCGCGCCGCGTTCCAGCAGCGAGATGAACGGGTCACCGGCGATCTGCTCGGAGAACCGGGTGCACCGGGCGCACAGCACGCACCGTTCGCGGTCGAGCAGCACCTGGCTGGACAGGTTGATCGGTTTGGGGAAGGTGCGCTTGATGTCTTCGAAGCGGGTCTCCACCCGGCCGTTGGACATCGCCTGGTTCTGCAGCGGGCATTCCCCGCCCTTGTCGCAGACCGGGCAGTCCAGCGGGTGGTTGATCAGCAGCAGCTCCATCACGCCGTGCTGGGCCTTGTCGGCGGCCGCCGAGGTGTACTGGGTGCGCACCACCATGCCGTCGGTGACGGTGGTGGTGCAGCTGGCCATCGGCTTGCGCTGGCCCTCCACCTCGACCAGGCACTGCCGGCATGCGCCGACCGGGTCGAGCAGCGGATGGTCGCAGAACCGGGGGATCTGCACGCCGAGCAGCTCGGCCGCCCGAATCACTAACGTGCCCTTGGGAACCGACACCTCGACGTCGTCGATGACGAGGTTCACCATCTCCACCGGCGGCGCTTCCCGGGCCGACGCGTCAGAGGTCTGCGTCATCTACGCTCCCACTCCTTCCGGTGCGGCCAGCATCGAGGCATACGGATCGAACGGGCAGCTGACCCCCAGATGCGCCTCGTACTCGTCGCGGAAGTACTTGATGGAGGACATGATGGGGGAGGCCGCGCCGTCGCCCAACGCGCAGAAGGATTTTCCGAAGATGGTGTCGGAGATGTCGAGCAGCTTGTCGATGTCCTCCTCGGTGCCGCGGCCGGTCTCCAGCCGTTCGTAGATCTGGGTCAGCCAGTACGTGCCCTCGCGGCAGGGCGTGCACTTGCCGCAGGACTCGTGGGCGTAGAACTGTGTCCACCGCCGCACCGCACGGACCACGCAGGTGGTCTCGTCGAAGATCTGCAGCGCCTTGGTGCCCAGCATCGAGCCCACCGAGGCCATGCCCTCGTAATCCAGTGGCACGTCGAGGTGTTCGGCGGTCAGCAGCGGGGTCGACGAGCCGCCAGGGGTCCAGAACTTCAGTTCGTGCCCGGCGCGCACGCCGCCGGCGTACTCGAGCAGTTCGCGCAGCGTGATGCCCAGCGGCGCCTCGTACTGCCCGGGCCGGGTGACGTGCCCGGACAGCGAGTACAGCGTGAAGCCGGGCGACTTCTCCGAGCCCATCGACTTGAACCAGTCCACCCCGTTGCGCAGGATCGGCGGCACGCTGGCGATGGATTCCACGTTGTTGACCACGGTCGGGCAGGCGTACAGGCCGGCCACCGCGGGGAACGGCGGGCGCAGCCGGGGCTGGCCGCGCCGGCCCTCGAGCGAGTCCAGCAGCGCGGTCTCCTCACCGCAGATGTAGGCGCCGGCCCCGGCATGCACGATCAGGTCGAGGTCGTAGCCCGACCCGAGGATGTTCGTGCCCAGGTAGCCGGCCTCGTAGGCCTCGGCGACGGCGTTCTGCAGCCGGCGCAGCACCGGCACCACCTCGCCGCGGACGTAGACGAAGGCGTGCCGGGTCCGGATCGCATACGCCGCGATGATCGCGCCCTCGACCAGAAAGTGCGGGGTGGTGAACAGCAGCGGAATGTCCTTGCAGGTGCCGGGTTCGGACTCGTCGGCATTGATGACGAGGTACTTCGGCTTGGCCCCCGCGCCGGTGGCGTCCTGCGGAATGAACGACCACTTGGTCCCGGTCGGGAAGCCGGCGCCCCCGCGGCCGCGCAGCCCGGACTCCTTGACCGTCGCGATCACGTCGTCGGGCTTCATCCCCAGCGCGGTGCGCAACGCCTGGTAGCCCTCGTGGCGCTGGTAGGTCTGCAGCGTCCACGGTTCGGGCTCGTCCCAGAACCTGCTCAGGACGGGGGTCAGCGGTGTCATGACTCGTCCTGTTCCCGGGCCACCCGCAACCCGGCCAGCGTCGCGGCGCCGGGTCCGGTGGTGTCGGCGGTCTGCGGCCCCACCCCGGCCAGGGTTCGCGCGGTCTGGGTGAACGGGCACACCGGGGCACCCCGGGTGGGTTGGGGAGTCTGCCCGGCGCGGATGGACTCGACCAGTTCGCGTGCGCTGGCGGGGGTTTGGTTGTCGAAGAACTCCCAGTTGACCATCACCACCGGGGCGTAGTCGCAGGCCGCGTTGCACTCGATGTGCTCCAAGGTGATCAGCCCGTCGCCGGTGGTCTGTCCGGCGTGCACGCCGAGGTCGGTCTCCAGCGCCTCGAGGATGGCGTCGCCGCCCATGATCGCGCACAGCGTGTTGGTGCACACGCCGACCAGGTACTGGCCGGTTTCGGTGCGCCTGTACATCGAGTAGAACGTGGCGACCGCGACCACCTCGGCGTCGGTGAGATCCAACTGCTTTGCGCAGAAGGCGATTCCGGCCTTGGTGAGGTAGCCGTCCTCGGACTGCACCAGGTGCAGCAGCGGTAGCAGCGCGGAACGGGGGTGCGGATAGCGGGCGATGATCGTCGCCGCATCGGTGGTCAACCGGTTCACCACCTCGGCCGGATACGAGTCCCGCCCGCCGATCGGCGGTCCGGGCTCCTCGGGTCGCGGCCCCAGCACCAGATCGACGCTCATCTATCCACACCGCCCATCACCGGGTCGATCGAGGCCACCGCGGCGATCACGTCGGCGACCATGCCGCCCTCGCACATCGCCGCCACCGCTTGCAGATTCGTGAAGGACGGGTCGCGGTAGTGCACCCGATAGGGCCGGGTGCCTCCGTCGGAGACCATGTGGACGCCGAGCTCGCCGCGGGGCGACTCCACCGCGGTGTACACCTGGCCGGCCGGTACCCGGATGCCCTCGGTGACGAGTTTGAAGTGGTGGATGAGCCCCTCCATCGAGGTGCCCATGATCTTCGCGATGTGCTCGGGAGAGTTACCCAGCCCGTCCGGGCCCAGCTTCAGGTCGGCGGGCCAGGCCAGCTTCTTGTCGGTAATCATCACCGGTCCCGGCTCCAGGCGGTCGAGGCACTGGCGGACGATCTTGAGCGACTCGTGCATCTCGCCGACCCGGATCAGGTAGCGGCCGTAGCAGTCGGCGCCGGTGTCGGTGATGACATCGAAATCGTAAGTCTCGTAACCACAATAGGGTTGGGACTTACGCAGGTCGTGCGGCAGCCCGGTGGAGCGCAGCACCGGGCCGGTGATCCCCAGCGCCATGCACCCGGTCAGGTCGAGGTAGCCGATGCCCTGGGTGCGGGCCTTCCAGATGTAGCTCTCGGTCAGCAGGTCCTCGAGCTCGCGGAGCCGGCCGGGCAGGATCTTCAGCAGTTCCTCGACCCGCTCCGCACCGTCGTCGGGCAGGTCGGCGGCCAGTCCGCCCGGGCGGATGTAGGCGTTGTTCATCCGCAGCCCGGTGATGGCCTCGAAGACGGTCAGGATCAGCTCACGTTCCCGGAAGCCGAAGAACATCGGCGTCATCGCCCCCAGTTCCATGCCGCCGGTGGCCAGCGCGACCAGATGCGAGGAGATGCGGTTGAGCTCCATGAGCATCACCCGGACCACCGACGCGCGCTGCGGGATGTCATCGGTGATGTCCAGAAGCCGTTCCACGCCAAGGCAATATGCGGTCTCGTTGAAGAACGGCGACAGGTAGTCCATTCGGGTCACGAACGTCACGCCCTGGGTCCAGGTGCGGTACTCCAGGTTCTTCTCGATGCCGGTGTGCAGATAACCGATGCCGCACCGGGCCTCGGTCACCGTCTCGCCCTCGATCTCCAGGATCAGCCGCAGCACGCCGTGCGTCGACGGGTGCTGGGGTCCCATGTTGACGACGATGCGCTCACCGGCCTCGCCCTGGCGGGCGGCCGCGACGATCTCGTCCCAGTCCTGGCCGCCCAGGACGATCACGCCGTCGCCTTCGTCGATGATGTGTTCGCTCATCAGTGGTAGGACCTGCGTTCGTCGGGCGGCGGGATCTGGGCGCCGTGGTACTCGACCGGCACGCCGCCCAGCGGATAGTCCTTGCGCTGCGGATGGCCCACCCAGTCGTCGGGCATCTCGATCCGGGTCAGCCCGGGGTGCCCGTCGAACACGATGCCGAAGAAGTCGTACGTTTCCCGTTCGTGCCAGTCGCACGTCGGATACACCGAAAACAGCGATGGCACATGGGGATCGGCGTCCGGGCACGCCACCTCCAGCTGCAACCGGCGGTTGTGGGTGATCGACATCAGCGGGTAGTACGCGTGCAGTTCCCGCCCGGTGTCCTCGGGATAGTGCACTCCGGACACCCCGCAGCTCAGTTCGAAGCGCAGCGACTCGTCGTCCCGCAGCGCCTGCGCCACCGCCACCAGATGTTCGCGACGGATCTCCAGGGTCAGCTGGTCGCGGAACACCACGATCCGTTCGACCGCCGCTGCGAACTCGTCCTCGCCGAGCACCTCGGCCAGCCGGTCGACCAGCTCGTCGAAGTAGCCGCCGTAGGGCCGCGGCGTGCTGCCCGGCAGCGCGACCTCGCGCACCAGCCGGCCGTAGCCCGAGGTGTCGCCGGTGCCGTTGATGCCGAACATGCCACGGCGAACGCCGACGACTTCCCTGTCCTGCTCGCTCACCGCAGCAGGCCCTTGAGCTCGATCGTCGGCTGGGCCGCGAGCGCGGCCTGCTCGGCGGCCGCCACCGCCTCGGCGCGGTGCACGCCGAGCGGCATCTCGGCGATCTTGGCGTGCAGCGTCAGGATCGCGTGCAGCAGCATCTCCGGGCGCGGCGGGCACCCGGGAAGGTAGATGTCCACCGGCACCACGTGGTCGACGCCCTGCACCACCGCATAGTTGTTGAACATTCCGCCGCTGGAGGCGCATACCCCCATGGCCAGCACCCATTTCGGTTCGGCCATCTGGTCGTACACCTGGCGCAGCACCGGCGCCATCTTCTGGCTCACCCGTCCCGCCACGATCATCAGATCGGCCTGCCGGGGCGTGGCCGAGAACCGCTCCATGCCGAAGCGGGCGATGTCGAACCGCGGCGAGGCCGTCGCCATCATCTCGATCGCGCAGCACGCCAGGCCGAACGTCGCCGGCCATAACGATCCCTTGCGGACGAACCCCGCCACCTTCTCCACCGTGGACAGCAGGATGCCGCCCGGCAGCGCCTCTTCTAGTCCCACTCGAGGCCACCCCGCCGCCACACGTACCCGTACGCGACGAACACGGTGGCCATGAAGATCAACATCTCCACCAGGGCGAAGGTGCCCAGATTGTCGAACGCCACCGCCCACGGGTAGAGGAACACGATCTCGATGTCGAACACGATGAACAACATCGCGGTCAGGTAGTACTTGATGGGGAATCGCTGGCCGACCGGCTCACCGGCCATCGGTTCGATACCGCACTCGTAGGCCTCCAGCTTGGCCCGGTTGAACCGGCGGGGCCCGATCACCAGCGCGATCACCACAGAGACCACCGCGAAGGCAGCCGCGATCGCCCCGAGCACCAGGATGGGCGTGTAAAGACTCATACCGCTGTGCCACTCCCTCGCTTGGGCTGTCGATGTGAGTTGGGACACAGCCTAGCGATCTTGTCGGCCGACCCGTCGCATTTTGGTTAGATCAGCTGAGCGCATACCGCCCTGCCCGAACCATCAACGGCGACAGGGTGTTTGGAGTGCGTTTATTGTACCGGCGCGCGCAGCAAACCGACCACCGCTTCACCAAGCCGGATCGGATCGATGGGGTGGGGCACGGCGGCCTCGGCCCGCGACCAGCTGGCCAGCCAGGCATCGTCGGCGCGGCCAGTCAGTACCAGCACCGGCGGGCAGTTCTCGATCTCGTCCTTGAGCTGCTTGGCAATGCCCATCCCGCCGACCGGAGCGGCCTCACCGTCCAGGATCACCAGGTCGAACCCGCCCTCGTCCATCAGCTGAATCACCATCGGACCGGTGGCCACGTCGGTGTAGGTCAGGTCCGGCAGCTCCGGGTGGACCCGCTTGCCGAGGGCCAGCCGCACCTGCTCGCGGGTGCGGGCGTTGCTGCTGTAGACCAGGACATGGAGGGGCTTGGCGCCGGGGCGGGACACCTGGCCGATGCTACTGCGAAAACTCCTGCGTCCAAGGGTGTTCAGCCAGACGGTGGGCCACATCCGTCACACCAGCACCGTCCGGGTAGGGACACGCTTCGCCGAATCCCGCTATCGCGGGTGATAGCAGGTATCGCCGGTGATAGCGGATTCCGGGTAGGCCAACCGCTCCGGCTGCGGGCCGGCGCGCGGGTCAGCCCTTCGCGAACACCAGGTCGGCGATCAGCGTGGTCGTCGTCGGCATCATGCCGGCCATGTTGCCGCTGACGCCGAACGCGGTCCGATCCACCGTGGTCTGCGTCGAGATCCGCACCGTGCCGTCACCGGCGTGCTCGATGGTGGCCGACAGCGGCACCGGGCGGGTGATTCCGCGCACGGTCAGCTCGGTGCGCAGATCCGCGGTGCCCTCCCCGGTGGGTGTCACATCGGTGACGACGACGCTGATCTCGGGGTGCGCGTCGGCGTCGAAGAAGTCGGGGGAGCACAGGTGCTCGTCGCGCTTCTTGATTCCGGTCTTCACCGAGGCGGCGCGCACGTCGACGCGGCCGAACACCGCGCCCTTCGCGGTGATCTGACCGTCCCCGCTGACGTCGGTGAACTCCCCGTTGACGGGCACCAGCCCCCACAGCGTCTTGTTCCTGAACCGGACCGAGGATCGGGCGGGCACCAGGTTCCAGACCCCGGCCGTGGCGGGGTCGGCGAGCAGCGATTGCAGGGCGGTCATGTCACTCCATCCGGATCGTCACAGCAGCGGGGCCAACTCGGCGGGGTCGAGGTATTCATCGATCCGCCGGATCAGCCCGTCGTCTCCCAACTTGACCACCATGCCCACCCGCAGCGCCACCTTTTCGCCGGCCCGGCTGGTGGCGTGCAGGATGTGCTGCTGGACGAATCCGGTGTCGAAGAACTCGCGGTCCAGCACTTCGTAGCGCCGCTCGGTGGTGGCGTCGACGAACCAGGCGATGACGCTTCGCGCCCGGGTCTTGTCCCGCTCCCGGCCGCCGCCCTGGCGCCACACGACGACGTCATCGGACCACATGGCGGTCAGGGCGTCGAGGTCGCCGCGTTCGATCGCGCCGAACAACCGGTCGGCGACGTCGGCGATCCGGGTTCTGGTCAGGCTCATGGCGCTCCAGTCTCTGCTTGGTCGTATCCGGGATGGGCGATGGCCAGGCGATGCCGCACCACGTCGCGCAGGCATGCCAGCACCTCGTCACCGCGGCGGTCGAGGTCGCCGGAACGGATGGCGGCGGCCAGGGTGTCCTCGTCGGGGTAGCCGAGTCTGGTCAGGGCGGCCCGGGGTCGGTCGCCGTCCTCGTCGAGCAGTTCGCGTTGCACGGTGCGCAGCACGTTGGCCGCGACGAGGGCGTGGAAGTTGACCGACCCGGTGGTGGCCGACCGGACGTCGCCCTCCAGGAATTCGGCGACGGCGGCGACGAGTTCGGCGGCGGTGGGCCGGCCGTTGAGCCCGCTCACGGGGCCGCCTCCAGCAGGTCGAGTACGTCCCACTCGGTTTCGCAGACGCGCCGCCCGATCGCGGCGAGTTCCACCGACCGGGTCTGGCCGGACAGGTGCCGCTCGGCCTGGAACCGGCAGATCACCCCCCAGCCCAGCGTGCCGAGCACCAGCCACCAGCGCAGGGCCGCGCGATCCACCGGGGAACCGCCGGCCTGCTCGTAGGCGGCGACGAAGTCGTCGATGCTGCCGAGTCCGCCCGCGGCCAGGCTCGCCGGCGCCCCGAACCGCCAGGCCCGGATGCAGAACCAGGCCAGGTCCTGGTACCGCTCGCCGATGTGCACCAGTTCCCAGTCCAGCACGGCGGCCAGCCGGGAGCCGTCGACGATCAGGTTGCCCATCCGGAAGTCGCCGTGCACCAGGCAGGTTGGCGACGGCGCGGGCCGGTTGGCGGCCAACCAGCGAAACGCCCACTCGAAGGTGGCGGTGGTGTCGGCCATCGCGTCGAGCATCTCGCGCCACTGTGCCAGCGGGTCCTGCTCGGCCAGGCCGGGTGCGGTCGTCTCGGCGCGGTGGATCGCGGCCAGCGCCTGCGCACACTGCACCAACAGCTCCCGGCGGCCGCCGTCGTCGAGCTTGCGCTGGATCCGCCGCACGATGGTCTCACCCGCGATCTCGTCGCAGATCAGGAACGGGTTACCCAGTGCGGCAGCCGAATCCGATGCGACCAGCACGTGCGGCACCGGGGCGCCGGCGGCGGCCGCGGCCGCCTGCACCGCGGCCTCCAGCTCCATCCCGGCGTGGATGTCGTCGGTCGGCGCGGTGCGCAGGATCAGCGCGCGGCGGTCCGGCCCGGTCACCGCGTCGAAGGCCCACGTGGTGCGGCTGGCTCCGCCGGTCAGCGCCCGCAGGTTGTCCACGCCGGTGTCGGCGCCCAGCAGCGGGCGCAGCACCTCGGTCAGCCCGGCGGCCAGGTCTCCGGTCGCCACGTCAGCGGGCCGGCCTGCCGAACTTGAACATCCGCTGGGCCACCCGCCGCATCTGGATCTCCTCGGCGCCCTCGGTGATGCGGTACCGGCGGTGGTGACGGTAGATGTGCTCGAACGGCTCGTGCCGGCTGTATCCGATACCGCCGTGGATCTGCATGGCCCGGTCGGCGGCCTCGCACACCAACCGGTTGGCGCGGTAGTTGGCCATCGAGACCTTGTCGGACACCTCGAGGTGATGGTTGCGGTCCAGGTGCCAGGCGGCGTAGTACACCAACAGCCGCACCATCTGGGCCTCGGTCTGCAGTTCCACGAGCGGCCACTGCACCGCCTGGTTGACCGCCAGCGGCTTGCCGAACGTCACCCGCTCACCGGCGTAGGCCACGGCCCGGTCGATGCAGTACTGCGCGGCACCCAGGCTGCTGGCCGCCTGCCGAATCCGGTTCTCGTGCAGGAAGGTCTGGGCCACCTCCAGGCCGTGGTCCACCGGGCCCAGCACCGCGTCGGCGGGCACCCGGACGTCGCGCAACTCCACCTCGGCGTGGTCGCTGGGCATGTTGAACGTCCACCAGTAGTACGGCACCTCGAAACCCTTGGCGTCGCAGGGCACCAGGAACGCGGTGATGCCGCGGGCCTGGCCGGGCTCCCCGGAGGTGCGCGCGAAGACCAGGTCGTGGGTGGCGCGGTGCACCCCGGTGTTCCACCGCTTCGAACCGTTGATCACCCAGTCGTCCCCGTCCCGCCCGGCGCGGGTCTCCAGCCAGGTGGCGTCGCTGCCGTGCGCGGGTTCGGTGAGGCCGAAGGCCATCGACCGCTTGCCGGTCAGCATCGCCTCGATCCACTCGGCCTTCTGCTCCTCGGTGCCGAACCGATCCATCATGATGATCTGCGGGAAGTTGCCGACGATCGACGACTCGTCCTGCAGGTCGTTGTGCAGGCCGAGGCCCTTGTGCGCCAGGTGTTCCCGGATCACCGCCATGTCGAGGTTGCTGCCGTCGCGGCCGCCGAACTTCGACGGCAGGCCGTAGCGCAACCACCCGGCCGCATCGGCGCGTCGGCGCATCTCGTCGAGCAGGTCCTCCCACTCCCGCCGCGGGATGCCGCCGTTCTCGATGTCGGTGCGGGCGAACTCGCGGCGGCGGTCGAAGTACTGCATGTGCTCACGCTCGAGCGGTTTGATCTCCGCCTCGATGAACGCGTCCATCTCGGCGAGCAGTCCCGGAAGGTGTTCGGGCAGGGCGAAATCCACGCTGATCTCCTTGCTCGGCTAGTAGCCGTACAGTGTCTTCTTCCAGATGCCGGACAGGGTGCTGATGGCCTCGGCGTCGCTCAGGCGCACCCCGAGGCCGGCGGTGTCCGGGCGCAGGCACACGGTGGTGAACTGTTCGAACAGGAGCGCGATCGCCAGCGCGGTGTGTTCGGGGGGCAGGCCGTCGGCGTAGCCCTGCGCCCGGGCGCGGTGCACCGACGCGGTGATGATGTCCATGCCGAAGCGGCGGAACTGGTTCTGCACCGCGGCGAAGCGCGGCTGGGTGGCGGCGAGCTGGTCGACGGCGACCATGATGCCGATGTTCTGCTTGAACATGTTCCAGTAGGCGGTGACCACCGACACGAAGAACCCGCTGTCCAGCGGCGACTCCGGCAGGTGCACCCGCAGCCTGGAGGGCTCGACGACGTCGTGCAGGAACGACTCCGCCAGCGCGGCCAGCAGATCCTCCTTGTCCTCGAAGTACCGATAGAACAGCCCCGGCGACTTACCTGCGGCGGCGGTGATATCGGCCAGCGTAGTGCCGTGAAAACCGCGTTCGGCGAACAGTTTCCGGGCCGCATCCTCGATGGACTGGCGGGTCTGGCGGCCCTTGCCGGACAGCGCGGCTGCGGTGGGCACGGCCGGTCAGCCCGCGATCCGGTCGCCGGCGCGCAGCAGCGCGCTGGGCAGGTCGTGGCCGACCAGGTTCTGGGCCACCCGGGCGGCGCTGATCGCGGCGGACAGGTCGACGTCGACGCCGATGCCGCTGTCCCGCAACAGGTACACCAGATCCTCGGTGGCGATGTTGCCGCTTGCGCCGGGGGCGAACGGGCAGCCACCCAGCCCGCCGACCGAGGCGTCCAACCGGGTGACGCCCGCGGTGACGGCGGCGTACGCGCTGGCCAGCCCCGAGCCGCGGGTGTTGTGGAAGTGCGCCCCCAGTGGCAGCTCACCGATCAGCGGCCGCACCGCGGCCACCAGGGCGGTCACCCGGCCCGGGGTTGCGGTGCCGATGGTGTCGGCGATGGCCAGCCGGTCGGCGCCGAAACCGACCGCGGCGTCGACGACGGCGAGCACCCGCTCGGGCGGGGTGGGCCCGTCGAACGGGCAGTCCCACGCGGTGGCGATGATGACCTCGACGCTGACCCCGGCGTCGTGGGCGATCGCGACGATCTCGGCGATCTGCGCGGTGGCCTCCGCGCTGCTGCGGCCCACATTGGCGTTGCTGTGCCCGTCGGCGGCGGAGACCACGTACTCCAGCGAGTGCAGTCCCGCCGCGATCGCACGCCTGGCGCCGTTGGGACTGGCCACCAGGGCCGAGAATTCGATGTCGGGGTAGGCGGCCAGCTGGGCGGAGAACTCCGGCGCGTCGGCAAGCGCGGGAACCTTCGACGGCGAGACGAACGCGGTGGCCTCGACCTCGCGCACGCCCGTGGCCGCGATCGCGAACAGCAGTTCGAGTTTGGCCGCCAACGGGATCGGGGTCTCGATCTGCAATCCGTCGCGCAGCGCGACCTCGCGGATCGTGACGTGTTCGGGCAGTGCGCTCACAGCACCCCCCGGGTCTCGAGGTCGGCGATCTCGTCGGCGCCCAGCCCCAGCAGATCGCCGTACACCTCGGCGTTGTGCTGGCCGGGCCGGGCCGGGCCGGCGTTGCGCACACCGCCGGGGGTCTCCGAGAGGACCGGGATCACGCCGGGGCCCAACACGTTACGACCGATCCGCTCGTCGTAATGCTCGACCAGCATCCCGCGGGCCCGCAGCTGCGGATCGCGCACCACCTCGGCCACGGTGTTGATCGGTCCGCTGATCACCCCTGCGGCGCTGAGGGTTTCGATGATGTCGTCGGGCTGTCGCTGCGCGGCCCAGTCGCCGATGATCTTGTCCAGCTCGTCCTGGTTGCGGCCGCGCGCGACGTGGTCGACGAACCGGTCGTCGGTGGCGAGCTCGGGTTGCCCCATCGCGGCACACAACCGCCGGAAGACGGTGTCCTGGTTGGCCGCGATCACCACCCAGCTGCCGTCGGCGGTGCGGTAGATGTTCGACGGCGCAATGCCTTCCAGCCGGGTTCCGGACGGTCCGCGCACCACGCCGCCGACGTCGTAGTCCGGAATGGTGGACTCCTGCACGGCCAGGCACGCCTCGGTCAGGGCCGCGTCGACCACCTGCCCCTCGCCGGTGACGCCTCGGCGGTACAGCGCGGCCAGGGCGCCCTGCGCCGCGAACATCCCGGCCAGGCTGTCGCCCAGCGACAGCGCGAGCCGCGGGGGCGGCCCGCCGGGAAAACCGTTCATGTGCCGCAGCCCGCTCGCCGCCTCGGCCACCGACGCATAGCCCGCCTTGTGCGCGTCCGGACCGGTCTGGCCGTACCCGGACACCCGGACCAGGATGATGCCCCTGTTGTGTTGGCGCAGAACGTCATAGCCCAGGTCCCACTTCTCCAGGGTGCCGGGCCGGAAGTTCTCCACGATGATGTCGGAGCGCTCGACGAGTTTCAGGAACAGCTCGCGGCCCTGCGGTTCGCGCAGGTTGAGGGTGACGGCCTTCTTGTTGCGCGCGTGCACCGTCCAGAAGAAGTGGTGCCCGTCGAGTTCGGCCTGACCCCAGGTGCGCACCGGGTCGGGGGAGCCGGGCGGCTCGATCTTGATCACCTCGGCACCCATGTCGCCGAGCAGCCGCCCGGCGAACGGCCCGGAGATCAGGGTGCCGACCTCGATCACCCGGATGCCGTCCAAAGCGCCGGTCGGAGTCACCGCGCCCCCCGCACAGCCGCGAGCAGACGCAAAATCGCATGAAAACGGGCCTCCCGGTGCGATTTTGCGTCTGCTCGCGGACAGCTCATGCTTCCACCTTCGCGAAGTCGTGCCGCACCAGCCAGTCGGTCACGATCGCGACCGCGCGGCCCAGGGTCTCGCGCTGGTCCGGCCCGGAGTAGTAGTGGTTGGCGCCTGCGATCTCGTACATCTCCTTCTCGGGGTGCCCGATGGCCTCGAACAGCCGGCGGGTGTGGCTCGGGGTGCAGGCGTCGTCGGCGAGGTTGCCGATCACCAGCGCGGGCACCGCGATGTCGCGGCCGCACTCGACGCCGTCGCCGTTGGCGTCGTCATAGCTCCACTGGGACAGCCAGCTGCGCAGGCTGCAGAAGCGCGCCAGGCCGACCGGGCTCATGTTCACCACTGCAGGATCGCCCAGATAGCAGGTGCCCGGGGTGCGATCGTTGGGATCGACGGCGGGGTCCAGCCAGCGCGGGTCGGCCATGGTGCCGTGCACCACGAAGCCGAACTCGTCATCGGGCCGCCCGGCCGCCCGCAGTTCGGCCAGCTTTCCCTTGACCCAGGCCGTGATCCGACGGTTACGGTCGATCTGCGCCTGCCGGTAGCGGGTCAGGAACTCCGCGCTGTACGGCGGCTGGTTCGGGTTGTCCGGGTTGTAGAGGTCGAGTTCGGGATCCCGCCTAGTGGGGTCGGACTCGTCGAGGATGGACGCGTCCAGCCACTCGGTCAGCGTGCCGTGCCGACTGATGTGCGCGGCCAGCAGCATGATGCCGTCTGCCGGGATGAGCCCGAGTGTGGTGAGGTCGGGCCCGTCGCCGGACGGGCTGGCGGTGACCGTCGGGTTCTGGGCCTGCTGCTGATAGAACATCGACAGCGATCCACCGCCGCTCCAGCCGGCCAGCACCACCTTGGCGTAGCCGAGGCGGTCCTTGGCGTCCTTGATCGCCGCGCCGAGATCCTGGACCACCTTCTCCATCAGCAGCGCCGAGTCGGTCCCGCGGAAGCGGCTGTTGCAGTAGATGACGTGATGGCCGGCGCGGGCCAGCGCGTTGATCATCGGCAGGTAGGCGCCGCCGCCGATCGGGTGCATGAAGACCAGCACGGTGTCGGATGTCGCCGACCCAGCGGCTCCGATATCGGAGTCGGTGTTCGGCTTGAGCAGGTAGCTCTCCAGCACCACCAGCTCGGCCACCCCGCCGTAGACGTCACGGACCTTCGAATCATTCTGGTAGGCAACGAGATAGGGGATGCGCTCGTAGGCGTGCTTGACCGGGGTCACCATCAGTGCTGCCCCAGATCGTTAGCCAGCACCTCGGCCGACGGAACGAGCCGCTGCCGGGTGTCGATCGCGATCACTTGCCAGTCGACCGTGTCATACTCGTCGAACTTGCGCCGCGCGCGTTCGCGGGCCTTCTCCGGGGCGCCGTGGTGTACGCCCTGCGGGGCGTGGCTGATCAGCCCGGGCGGCATCGGGATGCCGTAGAGCGAGCCGCCGTGGAAGAACGCGATCTCGTCGAAGTCGACGTTGCGGTGATACCAGGGCGTGCGTTCGGTGCCCGGCACCGTCTCGGCCGGCTTGGGCAGGAAGTTGCACACGTACACCCCCGTCGCCTGCATGAACAGATGCACGGTCGGCGGCAGGTGGACGCTGTCGGAGGTCACGACGTTGTAGTCGGCCACATTGAAGGTGAAGGCGAAGTTGTCGCCGCGCCAGCCCTCGACGTCTATCGGGTTGTGGGCGTAGAGCAGCGTCGTCGTGGACACCCCGTCGATCGGCCGGTGGTATAGCCGCACCCGGTATTCGTCGCGCCCGTCATCCTCGACCGGGGCCGGTTCGGGGATAGTGGCCTGCGACGGGTCGAACGGCCAGTGCCGCCCGAGCGGACCGGCCGGGGGCACCCGGAACTCGTCGGTCGCCTCGACCATCAGCCAGGTGCTCTCCGAGGCGGGCAGTTGCCGCCAGGTGCACGCCTTGGGCAGGTAGATCCAGTCGCCGGTGCGGTAGTCCAGTGGCCCGAATTCGGTCTCCAGGCGTCCACTGCCCTGATGCACGAAGCACAGCAGGTCGCCGTCGACGTAGCGGACGTGAAACGGCATGTCCTGGCCACGCCGGCTGAGCAGGACTCGGCAGTCGGGGTTGGCGAACAGCAGCAGCGGGGCGCCCGCGGCGTCGGTGGCATCGCCGGGTTTGAGCTCACTGGAGAGGACGTCGGTGGGTCGCAGCGGTCCCAACACGCGAAACTCGGTCGGATCGTGACGTCGATACATATTGGCGGTGCGACCGGTGAAACCGCCACGTCCGAGTTCGTCGTCCTTGAGGCCGTCGAGGTCGGCGTGCACGCGGGTGGGTGTGGTGCCTTTGCGCAGGTGAACGAACGATTCCATCGATGCTCCCGGACTCGGTGGGGCGGCTCACGGGCGGGCAGAACTGAAGTTGACGTTACTTTTGGTTCAGCGGCTGGGCAATGGCCAATTCACCCTGACAGCGCCCTCTCAGCTTTCACTGGTTCACGACGACGTGTTTTACTCATCTCTGCAGTCCGAACAAGCGGGGTTAAAAGGAAGCGTGGGTGGATTGGTGAAGTCCTTGTTCGACAAGGTTCGTACATGGCCGCGTCGACTTGCCGTCGTCGCGATCGCAGCGGCGGCACTGCCGGGCCTGATCGGCCTGGTCGGCGGGTCGGCCACTGCGGGAGCGTTCTCACGGCCGGGCTTGCCGGTCGAGTACATCATGGTGCCGTCGCCCTCCATGGGCCGTGACATCAAGATCCAGTTCCAGAGCGGCGGCGCGAACTCGCCGGCCGTGTACCTGCTCGACGGCCTCCGTGCGCAGGACGACTTCAACGGCTGGGACATCAACACCCCGGCCTTCGAGTGGTACCTGGATTCCGGCCTGTCGATCGTGATGCCGGTCGGTGGCCAGTCCAGCTTCTACAGCGACTGGTACAAGCCCGCCTGCGGCAAGGCCGGTTGCCAGACCTACAAGTGGGAGACCTTCCTGACCAGCGAACTGCCCCAGTGGCTGTCCGCGAACCGTCAGGTCAAGCCCACCGGTAGCGCCGCGGTCGGCCTGTCGATGGCCGGCAGCTCGGCGCTGATCCTGTCGGTCTACCACCCGCAGCAGTTCATCTACGCGGGCTCGATGTCGGCCTTCCTGAACCCGTCCGAGGGCTGGTGGCCGTTCCTGATCAACATCTCCATGGGTGACGCCGGCGGCTACAAGGCCGACGACATGTGGGGTTCGACCGGTGATCCGAACAACGCCTGGCAGCGCAACGACCCGATGGTGCAGATCCCCAAGATCGTCGCCAACAACACCCGTATCTGGGTGTACTGCGGCAACGGCAAGCCCAACGAGCTCGGCGGCGGCGACCTGCCCGCCACCTTCCTGGAGGGCCTGACCATCAAGACCAACATCACCTTCCGCGACAACTACCTCGCGGCCGGTGGCACCAACGGCGTGTTCAACTTCCCGGACAACGGCACGCACAACTGGGCGTACTGGGGCCGGGAGCTGCAGGCGATGAAGCCCGACCTGCAGCGCGTCCTCGGCGCGGCCTGAGCTTAGGGGTGCGGGTCGCCGGCTAGAAACCGCCGGCGACCCGCACCACCGCTCGACCCGAATACTTTCCGGCCCGCACCTGGTCGATCACCTCGACGACGTCCTTGACGTCGACGTTATGGGTGACATCGGCCAGGTGTTGTGGTTTTCCGGTGCCGCCCAGGCGCTCCCAGAGCGCGCGGCGCGGACCGATCGGCAGCTGCACCGAGTCGATGCCCAGTAGCGCCACTCCGCGCAGAATGAACGGCATCACGGTCGTGTTCAGCCCCGCCCCGCCGGTGAGGCCGCTGGCGGCGACCGCGCCGCCGTACTTCAGCGTGCTCAGCACGTCGGCCAGCGTGGCGCCGCCGACACAGTCCACCGCACCGGCCCAGCGGGTCTTGCCCAACGGCCGCGGCTTGGCGTCCGGATCCTCGGGGAGTCGGCCGATCACCTCCGCGGCACCGAGGGCCTTGAGATGCCCGGCGGCTTCCGGCTTGCCGGTGGAGGCGACCACCTCGTAGCCGGCGGCGGCGAGCAGGTCCACGCTGACCGAGCCGACGCCCCCGGTGGCACCGGTGACCAGGATCGGCCCGTCCCCGGGCCGGATGCCGTGCCGGACGAGGGCCTCGACGCTCATCGCCGCGGTGAATCCGGCGGTGCCGATCGCGGCCCCCTCATGGGGCGTCAGCGCGCCGAGGGCCACCACCTGATCGGCGGGCAGTCGCACGTACTCGCCGTAGCCGCCGTGCCGGCCGGTGCCGATCTCGTAGCCGTGTGCGAGCACCTGGTCGCCGACGGCGAATTCGGGCGACGACGACTCGATCACCTCGCCGGTGAGGTCGATGCCCGGCACCACCGGATACTCGCGGACGACGCCGCCGCGCGGGGTGAGCGCCAGCGCGTCTTTGTAGTTGACGCTGGAATAGGCGACCCGGATGGTGACGTCACCGTCGCCGAGTTGGGTCGGCTCGAGCGTCTCGATCGCCGCGGTGATCTGGTCGCCGTCCTGGCGGGCCAGCAGTGCCTTGAAGGAATCCATGGCCATGACCGTAGCGCCGTCATCCGATCGGGTGAGCCCGACCCGGTACCCAGCCTGAGCAGAATGCGCACAATGTCGGCAACGACGATTGCGTGGCTTGTGCGCACAACCGCGACAGACCCCGGTGGGCGCCCGTAGCGTCGGGTACGCAAGCACGACACACAACACCGAAAGGTATCGAAAAATGAAGCGCCTCAAAGGATATGGAGTCGCGATCGCGACCAGTGCGGCGATCGCGGCCGCGGCGCTGAGCACGGCCGGGGCCGCAGCGGCGGCCCCGGTGTCCCCGGCCGCGCCTGTGCACAACTCGCCGAACCACGCCGCCGCGCCCGTTGCACCGCGCTCTCCGCGTGAGATGCCCTCCCAGCCGACGGGGCTCAACCATGACGAGCAGGCCGCGGTGGCCTCCGCCCACCACCGGCTGCACCGGGAGCGCCACCGCAGCTGAGCTGTCCGGGGACACATACCCTCTGCCCGGCTTCGAGCGACTGTGAAGAGTCGCTCGAAGCCGGGCAGAGTAGTGTCTGCCGCCTCGTGCCGCCGTTCCAAGGCGAGTGGTTGACAGCTCACCCCGCTGCTGCCACAGTGTTTTATCGATCGATCAGTTGCTCGAATCGGTGAGGAGCGGAATTTCATGGCTGGACGCGTCGAAGGCAAGGTCGCTTTCATCACGGGTGCCGCGCGCGGCCAGGGCCGCAGCCACGCCGTCCGGCTGGCGCAGGAGGGTGCCGACATCATCGCGATCGATGTGTGCAAGCGCATCAGCAGCAATGAGGACATTCCCGCACCGAACCCCGACGACCTCGCCGAGACCGCCGACCTGGTCAAGAACCTCAACCGCCGCATCGTGACCGCCGAGGTCGACGTGCGCGACTACGAGTCGCTGAAGGCGGCCGTGGACAGCGGGGTCGAGCAGTTGGGCCGGCTCGACATCATCGTGGCCAACGCCGGCATCGGCAACGGCGGCCAGACGCTGGACCACACCAGCGAGGCCGACTGGACCGATATGATCGACGTCAACCTTTCCGGTGTCTGGAAGACGGTGAAAGCCGCTGTGCCGCATCTCATCTCCGGTGGTCGTGGCGGTTCGATCATCCTGACCAGCTCGGTCGGCGGGCTCAAGGCATACCCGCATACCGGCCACTACATCGCCGCCAAGCACGGCGTCGTCGGGTTGATGCGCACCTTCGCCGTCGAACTCGGGCAACACAACATCCGGGTCAACTCGGTGCATCCGACCAACGTCAACACCCCGCTGTTCATGAACGAGGGCACCATGCGCCTGTTCCGCCCGGATCTGGAGAATCCGGGACCCGACGATATGGCCGTGGTGGCGCAGATGATGCACGTGCTGCCAATCGGCTGGGTCGAGCCGGTGGACATCAGCAACGCGGTGCTGTTCCTGGCCTCCGACGAGGCCCGCTATGTCACGGGGCTACCGATGACGATCGATGCCGGCAGCATGCTCAAGTAGCGACAGTTCGCTTGTCGGACAGCTGATTCAGGTACCGCTCCACGAGTTCGCGCAGTTCCCGATGGCCCTCGGTCATCCCGATCGCGTTTTCGTTACACAGGCTGCGGGCGATCTGGGCAACCAGCATCGAGATCGCAACCGGTGGAAACTCGCCGAGGTCGACACCGTGCGCCCGCAGCGCCACCGTCGCCGCGGCGGTCTCGATGTCGCGGACCCGCTCGGCATACGCCTTGAGCTCGGCACCGATCACCTTGCGGTGGTTGGCAAGCGCCACGAACTCGGTGTACAGACCGCTCCACCGGGAATCGGTGTTGATCTCCCACAGCGCCCGAAGTGGCTCCTCCGCGGTGATCGCCTGGCGCATCTTGGCCAGCGAGGCCTCCGACCCGGATCGCAGCACCGCCAGGAACAGATCATCCATGGTGGGGAAGTAGTAGTAGACCAACGCGGACCGCACTCCGGCGCGGGCGGCCACCCGGCGCGAGGTCGCCGCGGCGTAGCCCTCGTCGCGCATGATCTGAGCGGTCGCCTCCATCAGCCGTTCGCGCGCGCCGGCGTCCTTGTCCTTCGCCTTCGGTGTCGCCGCCATGGTGGTCATCTTCTCAGGTGGGCTGGTGCATTGGCTAGGTTACCGGCAGCGTGCATGATCTTGACCATCGAATTCGCCGCGTGGTATCCATGACGGAGCGCAGAATTTGATCGATCGATCAAGGAAAGGCCGTCAACGGTGACCGACTTCGCTACCGCGGACTACTTCTCCGATCAGGAGATCGCTCAGGAGCCGTACGCGTACCTGGACTACCTGCGCGAACAGAACCCGGTCTTCCAGGAGCCGAAGTATCACGTCTATGCGGTCACCGGCTACGACGAGACGGTCGCCGCCTTCAAGGACCACGAGTCCTTCTCGGCCGCGAACGCCATCGGCGGCCCGTTCCCGCCGCTGCCATTCGAACCGAAGGGGGACGACATCTCCGCCCAGATCGAGGCGCACCGGCACGAGTTCCCGATCGCCTACCTGATGGTGGTGATGGACCCACCGGAGCACACCCGGGCCCGCTCCCTGCTCAGCCGCCTGCTCACGCCGGCCCGGCTGAAGGAGAACGAGGCCTACATGTGGGAGTTGGCCGATCGCCAGCTCGACGAGTTCATCGCCGACGGCCGCTGCGAATTCCTCGGCGCATACGCCAAACCGTTCGCCACGCTCGTCATCGCCGATCTGCTCGGCGTTCCCGCAGGGGACCGCGACGAGTTCCGGGCCAAGCTGGCGGCGATCGGCGGAGCGGTCGGATCGCTGGAGGGCGAAGCCGTGGCGGTCAACCCGCTGCAATGGCTGGAGGACAAGTTCACCGCCTACATCTCCGAGCGCCGGGAAAGCCCGCGCGAGGACATCCTGACCGAGCTCGCCAACGCCACATACCCTGACGGATCGACCCCGGAGGTCGAGGACGTGGTGCACCAGGCCACATTCCTGTTCGCCGCCGGCCAGGAGACCGTCGTCAAGCTGCTGGGCTCCAGCGTGCGGATGCTCGCCGAGCGTCCGGACCTGCAGGCCCAGCTGCGGGAGAACCCCAAGCCGGTCGGGGCGTTCGTCGAGGAGTCGCTGCGGATGGAGAGCCCCACCAAGGTCGACTTCCGGCTGGCCCGCAAGACCACGACGCTGGGCGGGGTGCCGATCAAGGCCGGCAGCACCCTGATGCTCTGCCTGGGCGCGGCCAACCGGGATCCACGAAAGTTCGAGAACCCCAACGAGTTCCGCATCGACCGCAGGAACGTTCGCGAGCACATCGCGTTCGGCCGCGGTATCCACACCTGCGCCGGGGCGCCGCTGGCGCGGGTCGAGGCCCAGGTGACACTGAGCCGGCTACTGGCCCGGGTGGGCGACATCGCGATCGACGACAATCAGCACGGACCGGCCGGTGACCGCCACTACCGCTACGAGCCGACGTTCCTGCTGCGCGGCCTCAGCGATCTGCACATCACCTTCAGCCCCGCCGGCTGATACCACTCCCGGCCTACGCTGGTTGGCATGCAACGCTTCCCGCTGGCCGGTTACAACGTCCACCGCGTCGGGTTCGGCGCCATGCAGCTACCGGGTCCGGGTGTGTTCGGCCCGCCCCGGGATCGCGACCAGGCGCTGGCGGTGCTGCGCCGGGCGGTCGACTCGGGCGTCGACCACATCGACACCGCACAGTTCTACGGACCCGACGTATCCAACGAGCTGATCCGCGAAGCCCTGCACCCCTACCCCGAGAACCTGGCCCTGGTGAGCAAGGTGGGTGCCAGGCGCGACGACAAAGGCGACTGGTTGCCCGACGCCGACCCGGACCGGCTGCGGGGCGGCATCGAGGACAACCTGCGCAGCCTCGGGGTCGAGCGGCTGGCCGCGGTGAACCTGCGCGTCCTGGGCGAGGACGAGCCCAGTCAGCTGTTCACCGACCAGCTCGGGGCGATGATCACCGCCCGCGACGAGGGCCTGATCGGCGGCATCGGGCTGAGCAATGTCAGCTATGAGCAGCTGCTGCACGCCCTGGAGATCACCGAGATCGCCTGTGTGCAAAACCCGTTCAACCTTCTCGACCGCTCCTCGCAGCCGGTGCTGGACGAGTGCGTCACCCATGACATCCCGTTTGTGCCGTTCTTCCCGCTCGGCTCGGCGTTCCACGAAGTCAACCCGGTGCTCACCCACCACCTCGTCGAGGAGACCGCGCACCGGCTCGGCTACACCCCCGCCCAGATCGCGTTGGCGTGGACGTTGAACGTCGCCGACAACATCCTGCTGATCCCAGGCACCTCGTCGCCGGCGCACCTCGAGGAGAACCTGGCCGTCGCCGACATCGAACTCGACGACGAGACCCAACGCGAGCTGACCGTGGTGGCCTGACTACTTCAGCTCGGTCGACGACAGCCCGAGCAGCCGGCGGGCCACCACCAGCTGCTGGATCTGCTGGGTGCCCTCGAAGATGTCCAGGATCTTCGAATCACGCGCCCACTTCTCCAGCAGCGTCTGCTCGGAATAGCCGGTGGTACCGGCCATCTCGACCGCCTTCAGCGTGATGTCGCTGGCCACCCGGGCGGCCTTGGCCTTCCCCATCGAGGCCTCCTTGGAGTTCGGGATGCCGTTGTCGGCCTGCCACGCCGAGCGCACGGTCAGCAGGTAGCCGGCCTCCCAGTCGGCCTCCAGGCGCAGGAACTCCGCGGCCGGCGCGCTCTGCGCGTGCGCGGGCTTGTCGTAGGAGATCTCCACCCCGGCCTCGGTGAGGATCGTCCGCAACTCCTCGAGGGCGGCGCGGGCCACCCCGACGGCCATCGCCGCTACGATCGGGCGGGTGTTGTCGAAGGTCTCCATGACCCCGGCGAAACCCTTCTCCACCTCGATGTCCGGGCTGCCGAGCAGGTTCTGGATCGGGATGCGGACGTTGTCGAAGCGGATCGCCGCGGTGTCGGAGGCCTTGATGCCGAGCTTGTGTTCGAGCCGCTCGACGGTGACGCCCGGATGCTCACGCGGGACGATGAACGACTTGATCGCCGCGCGGCCCTTCGACTTGTCCAGCGTCGCCCACACCACGATGTGGGTCGCCCGCGATCCGGCGGTGACGTAGATCTTCTCGCCGTTGATCACGTACTCGTCGCCGTCGAGCACCGCCGTGGTCGACACCGCCGCCGAGTCCGAGCCGAACGACGGTTCGGTGATCGCCATGGCGGCCCAGACGTTACGACCCAGCCGCTCGAGCTGTTCGTCGGTCGCGACCCCGGAGATCGCGGCATTGCCCAGCCCCTGACGGGGAACCGACAGCAGCAGGGCGATGTCACCCCAGGCGATCTCCAGCGCGTTGAGCAAGGCGGACATGTTGCCGCCGTTGATGTTTCCCTTCGGGCCCTGGTCGCTGTCGCGGAACGCCTCGGTACCGGCGAACGAGATGGTGTTGGCCTCCGAGATGCCCTCGAACAGCGTGGCCAGGGTGTCGAGCTCGACGGGGTAGGCGTGCTCGGCCAGGTCGTACTTGCGCGAGATCGGGCGCAGCATCTCCGCGGCGCCCTGGTGGGCCTTCTCGATGACGGCTTCCAGCTTGCGCGGCATTTCCAGATTGATTGCCATGAAACGACTTCCGCTAGTCGGGATTCAGAGGACCAGGACGCCCTCGGCGACGCCGATGGCCCGCAGATCGCGGTACCAGCGTTCTACCGGGTGCTCCTTGGTGTAGCCGTGGCCGCCCAGCAGCTGGACGCCGTCCAGCCCGATCTGCATGCCCTTGTCGGTGCCGAGCTTCTTGGCCAGCGCGGCCTCCCGCGCGAACGGCAGGCCGTGTTCGGCGCGGGCCGCGCCGCGCCAGGTGATCAGCCGCAGGCCGTCGAGCTCGATGGCGATGTTGGCGCACATGAACGCCACGGCCTGGCGGCGGGCGACGGGTTCGCCGAAGGCTTCCCGTTCCTTGACGTAGGGGATCACGTAGTCCAGCACGGCGTGCGAGGCGCCGACCGCCAGGGCGGCCCAGCCGAGCCGGGACAGCGCGATCGCCTCGGAGTAGTCCGCGTCGGATGCCTCGTCCTCGCCGAGTCGCGCCGACAACGGCACCGACACCTTGTCCAACTCAACCTGCCCGAGCGCCGCCGCCCGGATGCCCATGCTCGGGTCGGCTCGGACGGTCAGGCCCGCGGTGGCCGCCTCCACGATGAACAACGCCGGCTTGCCGTTGAGTTGTGCTGCGACGATGAACAATTCGGCCTCCGCGGCGGCGGGCACCAGCGACTTGACCCCGTCCAGGCGGTATCCGCTCGGCGTGCGCACCGCAGTGGTCCGCAGTGCGGTCGGGTCGAACAGTGGGTGCGGTTCGGCGATCGCGACACACGCCTGTGGCACATTCTGGCCGGCGAACTCGGCGAGATAGGTGGCCTGCTGGTCGGCGCTGCCCCAGTGGGTGAGCGCCGAGGCGACGCCGCCGGGGGCCAGGATCGGCAGCGCCAATCCCATGTCGCCGTAGGCCAGCGCCTCGGCCACCAACGCGTTGGTGACCGTCGAGCGGTGTTCGGCGATGCCGTCGAAGTCCTCCGGCACGTTGATCGCGGTGATGCCGAGTTCGGCGGCCTTGCCGATCAGGTCCGCCGGGTAGGTCGCCGCCGCGTCGGCGTCCCGCGCCGCCGGGCGCAGGATCTCCTCGGCGAACTCGCCGACCGTGTCGACGATCATCTTCTGGTCGTCATCGGGGGTGAGGTCGAAGTAGTCGGCGCCGCCGGCGGCCAGCCGGGTCGGCGGCTTGCCGACCCCCTGGACCTTCTTGAACTGGCGGGTGGAGGCGCCCGCCGCGGAGAACACCTGCTTGACCCCGTACTTGAGGCCCCGGTTGAGCGGGTCGCGGAGGTGGTAGCGGTCCAGGAACTCGCGGCCGACCAGCGGGGTCAGCATGGCCAGGCCGATGTCGGTGATGGACCGCTTGTGGCGGTACTGGCCCACTGCGCTGTCGCGGGCCCGCGCGCTGCGCGGCTTGGGCGGACGGGTCTCGGGCATGACGGCAGCCTCATCGATGGGTGGGCGGTGCTGATCGAATGCGTTCCCGGCCTATCTTACTCTGGAGTAAGGTACGTCGGTCCGGTTAGCCGCGTCATACGGCGAGTCGGGCGAGCACCTTGTCGTGCAGCAGGCCATTGGTCGCCACCGCCGTGCCGCCGTGCGGCCCGGGTGAGCCGTTTAGACCGGTGAACGCGCCGCCTGCCTCCCGGATCAGGATGTCCAGCGGGGCCAGATCCCAGAGCTTCACCTCGGGTTCGGCGGCGATGTCGACGGCGCCCTCGGCCACCAGGCAGTACGAGAAGAAGTCGCCGTAGCCCCGCACCCGCCACACCGCGTCGGTGAGGCCGATGAAGGCGTCGCGGCGTCCCAGGTCGGCCCATCCGGACAGGCTGGAGAACGACAGGCTGGCCGAGCTCAGTTCGGCCACCGCGGACACCGACAGTCTGCGCGGCGCGGCGCCGCCGACGGCGGCGAAGGCACCCAGGCCGGCGGCGGCCCACCATCGGCGGTTGAGCGCCGGCGCGCTGACGACGCCGACCACCGGCACTCCGTCCTCGAGCAGTGCGATCAGGCTGGCCCACACCGGGACCCCGCGTACGAAGTTCTTGGTGCCGTCGATGGGGTCGATCACCCATTGCCGGCCGCTGAACGCCGCCGCCCCGCCGTACTCCTCACCGAGGACCCGGTCGTCGGGGCGCTCGCGGGCCAGGACGGCGCGCAGGTCGGCCTCGACGGCTTCGTCGGCGTCGGTGACCGGCGTCAGGTCCGGCTTGGTGTCGATCCGCAGATCCAGGGCGCCGAACCGGTCGAGCGTGATCGCGTCGGCGCGCTGCGCGAGTTCCAGCGCCACCTCGAGGTCTGCCCGCATCCGCTCGCCGCCCATGGCTGCAGTCCTACCATGTCGGCATGTGGGAATTCGCGGTGCTGTTGCTGATCATCGGCGCGCTGGTGCTCGTGGTGGGGCCGCGCTTCATGCGCCGCGGCCCGCGCGGTGAGGCGCTGCAGGGCACCCTGCTCGTCACCGGGGTCAGCCCGCGGCCCGATGCCACCGGGCAGCAGTTCGTCACGATCAGCGGGGTCATCAACGGGCCCACGGTCGACGAGCACGTGGTCTATCAGCGCATGGCCGTCGACGTCGACAGCTGGCCGACGATGGGGCAGCTGATTCCCGTCGTCTACTCGCCGAAGAACCCGGACAACTGGAACTTCGCCCCGCCGGAGCCGACCGGCCCACCCGCCATCTGAGTGTGCGGTTTCATCCGCGACACGCCGCGGGCGGCGTATCGGATTGCACACTCGGCGACAGACCCTGCCGACCGCTCAGCCGTGCCCGATCCGCAGCAGTTCGGCCACGCTGGCCAGCTTCACCCGCGGCCGCCCGTGCGGCTCGCCCGCCGAGCGCTCGTGGGCGTCGATCAGCTGCCAGTGGTCGTCGGTGACCAGCGCGGGCTGGCGGTCCAGCAGCCACCGCACCAGCTCGTCGGCGTAATCCGCTGAGACCTCGCGCAGCGAGGCGCCGGCCAGGTCGGCGACCAGGGTGTCGACGGTGTCCTGCGAGTCCTTCTTGTTGGTACCGATCACCCCGGACGGACCGCGCTTGATCCAGCCCGCGACGTAGGTGCGCGGGGCATCGAAGACCCGGCCCTCCGAGTGCGGGATGACGCCGGCGCCCTCGTCGAACGGCAGGCCCGGGATCCGCACCCCGCGATAGCCGACCGCGCGCACCACGAGTTGGGCGGGCAGTTCCTCGCGCTCGCCGGTGTCGCGGGCCACCACCCGGCCGCTGTCATCGGTCACCAGCTCGTTCACCCCGAGCACGATCGACTCCACCCGCTCCCGCCCGCGGATCTCGATCGGCGAAGTGCGGAACCGGAACACGATGCGCCGCTGTCCGGGCGGATGCTCGCGGGCGGCGTAGTCGCGCAGCACCTTCATGTTGGCCGCGGCGAGCCGGCCCGCGGCCTCGGCGTCCTCGTCGGTGATGTCGGCCAGATCGGCGGGGTCCACCACGACGTCCACCCCCTCGAGCTCACCGAGTTCGCGCAGCTCCAGGGTGGTGAAGGTGGACTGCAGCGGGCCGCGGCGCCCGATGATGACCACCTCCTCGACCCCGCGGGCGTGCAGCATCTCCAGCGCGTGGTCGGCGATGTCGGTGTTGGCCAGCACGTCGGGATCGGTCACCAGAATCCGCGCCACGTCCAGGGCGACGTTGCCGACGCCCACCACGACCGCGCGGCCGCTGGAGATATCGGGCGCCATCTCCTCGAAATGCGGGTGCGCGTTGTACCAGCCGACGAAGTCGACCGCCGCCACGCTGCCCGGCAGTTCCTCCCCGGGGATGTTCAGCGCCCGGTCGGACTGCGCGCCGACGGCGTAGACGACGGCGTCGTAGCGCGAGGCCAGTTCGTCGGCCTGCACGTGCCGGCCCACGGCGATGTTGCCGAAGAACCGGAACCGCGGGTCCAGGGAGGTCTTCTCGAACGCCTTGCTGATCGACTTGATCTTCGGGTGGTCCGGCGCCACGCCGGAGCGCACCAGGCCCCACGGGGTGGGCAGCATCTCCAGCATGTCGACGCGGATGTCGGGGCCGCCGCCGGCCACCGACCCGTCGGCGAACTTCAGCAGCGAGGCCGCCGCGTAATACCCGGAGGGACCTGCACCGACGATCGCAACAAAGTACGGACGCATTCCCCAGCTTTCTGTCGGGCTCCAGGCCGCGTGGCTACAGAACTGATGGTAAACGCGTCTGCCCCGCCGGCACGCGAGCTTGCGCCGGTAACGTGAGCACCCGTGGACCTCGATCGACAGTCTGATATCGCCGCCCTGGACACCACCCTGACCACGGTGGAGCGGGTGCTCGACATCGACGGTCTGCGCGCCAAGATCCAGAAGCTCGAGCACGAGGCCGCCGATCCCAAGCTCTGGGACGACCAGAGCCACGCCCAGCGCGTCACCAGCGAGCTCTCCCACGCCCAGGGCGAGTTGCGCCGCGTCGAGGGCCTGCGCCGGCGCCTCGACGACCTGCCGGTGCTCTACGAGCTGGCCGACGAGGAAGGCGGCCCTGAAGCCCTGGCCGAGGCCGACGCCGAACTGAAATCCCTGCAGGCCGACGTAGAGGCCATGGAGGTCCGCACCCTGCTCTCCGGCGAGTACGACGAGCGTGAGGCGCTGGTGACGATCCGCTCCGGCGCGGGCGGGGTGGACGCCGCCGACTGGGCCGAGATGCTGATGCGGATGTACATCCGCTGGGCCGAGCAGCACAAGTACCCGGTCGAGGTGTTCGACACCTCCTACGCCGAAGAGGCGGGCATCAAGAGCGCGACGTTCGCGGTGCACGCGCCGTTCGCCTACGGCAACCTCTCGGTGGAGCAGGGCACTCACCGGCTGGTGCGGATTAGCCCGTTCGACAACCAGAACCGCCGCCAGACCTCCTTCGCGGAAGTCGAGGTCCTGCCGGTAACCGAGACCACCGACCACATCGAGATTCCCGAGACCGACGTGCGGGTGGACGTCTACCGCTCCAGTGGTCCGGGCGGCCAGTCGGTGAACACCACCGACTCGGCGGTTCGACTCACCCACATCCCGACCGGTATTGTCGTGACCTGCCAGAACGAGAAGTCGCAGCTGCAGAACAAGGTCTCCGCGATGCGCGTGCTCCAGGCCAAGCTCCTGGAACGCAAGCGCCAGGAGGAACGCGCCGAGATGGATGCCCTCAAGGGTGACGGCGGCAGTTCCTGGGGCAACCAGATGCGCTCCTACGTTCTGCACCCCTACCAAATGGTCAAGGATCTGCGAACCGACTACGAGGTCGGCAATCCTGCGGCGGTACTGGATGGGGACATCGACGGGTTCCTCGAGGCGGGAATCCGGTGGCGCAATCGACGTGATGACGACGAATAGTTTTCTCGCCAGCCCATGGGCCGGCCGCTGGCACGACTTCTGGCACGGCGACATCGGCGAATGGATCCTGACCCGCGGCCTGCGCATCGCGCTGCTGCTGATCGGCGGTCTGCTGGCGGCCCGGTTCATCAACTGGGCGGCGCAGCGGATCAGCCGCCGCATCGACGCCGACTTCCGGCAGAGTGACGCCCTCGTCCGCAGCGAGAGCGCCAAGCACCGGCAGGCCGTCGCGTCGGTGATCTCCTACGTGGCGATCGCGCTGCTGGCGGTGATGGTGGCCGTCGAGGTCACCGACATCCTGGCGATCCCGGTCAGCTCGCTGGTCGCTCCGGCTGCCGTGCTGGGCGCGGCGCTGGGCTTCGGCGCCCAGCGCATCGTGCAGGACCTACTGAGTGGGTTCTTCATCATCACCGAGAAGCAGTACGGCTTCGGTGACCTGGTGGAGCTGACGCTGGGCTCGTCGAACGACGCGATGGGCACCGTCGAGGACGTCACCCTGCGGGTCACCAAGCTGCGCACCGCCGAGGGCGAGATGTACACCATCCCCAACGGCCAGATCATGAAGTCGCTGAACCTGTCCAAGGACTGGGCCCGCGCCGTGATCGACATCCCGGTGCCCACCACCGCCGATCTCAACAAGGTCAACGATGTGCTGCACTCCGTCTGCGACCGGGCGATGGACGATTCCGAGCTCAAGGAACTGCTGCTCGACAAGCCGCAGCTGATGGGTGTGGAGAGCATCGAACTGGAAACCGTGAACCTGCGGATGGTGGCCCGCACGCTGCCCGGCAAACAGTTCGAGGCGGGCCGGCGGCTGCGCCTGCTGGTCGTCGCCGCGCTGCTGCGGGCCGGCATCGTCACCCCGGCCGACAACCCGCCGATGGTCGAGGCGATCGTGCATCCGGCCACCGCCGGCGGGGCCGAGGAGGAGACCCAGGGGCCGGTGCAGAAATGAAGCTGACCGCCAAAGAGGGCCGCGGCTGGCCCAACTACATCCTGTGGGGCCGGGTCCGCACATCCACCGCCGCGCTGATCGTGGCGTTCATCGGCATCTGGTGGCTCTACGCGACCTACCAGCCCGCGCCCCCGCCGCCGCCGGAACCGACCACCCAGGTGGTGCCGCCGGGCTTCATTCCCGACCCGTCCTACACCTGGGTGCCGCGCACCCAGGTGCAACCGCGCACCACTACGACGACTCCGACGACCACCGAGACCACGCCGGAGACGACGACCACCTCGCCCGGGGAATCGCCGACCTCGCCGACGTCACCCACCTCGCCGACGTCACCGACCCCGTCCACCACGACCACCCCGGCGCCGCCCGGACTGCCGCCGTCGCCGGGCGCGCCGAGCCCGTCCCCGCAACCGTCGCCGGCCCCCGGCCAGGGCCCGATGTCGACGCCCGCGGCTCCGACGCAATAGCGGCCACCGAGGCCCGGCTACACTGGCGTGCCGTGATGATCACCCTTGACCATGTCAGTAAGCAGTACAAGTCGGCGGCGCGACCAGCCCTCGACAATGTCAGCGTCAAGATCGACAAGGGTGAGTTCGTCTTCCTGATCGGCCCGTCCGGTTCGGGCAAGTCGACGTTCATGCGGCTGCTGCTCGCCGAGGACACCCCGACCTCGGGTGACATCCGGGTGTCGAAGTTCCACGTAAACAAGCTGTCCGGCCGGCACATCCCCAAGCTTCGGCAGGTGATCGGGTGCGTGTTCCAGGACTTCCGGCTGCTGCAGCAGAAGACCGTCTTCGAGAACGTGGCGTTCGCCCTCGAGGTGATCGGCAAGAAGCCCGACACCATCAACCGGGTGGTGCCCGAGGTCCTGGAGATGGTCGGCCTGTCCGGCAAGTCCAGCCGGCTGCCCGCCGAACTGTCCGGCGGTGAGCAGCAGCGCGTCGCGATCGCGCGCGCGTTCGTCAACCGGCCGCTGGTGCTGCTGGCCGACGAGCCCACCGGCAACCTCGACCCGGAGACCAGCAAGGACATCATGGACCTGCTCGAGCGGATCAACCGCACGGGCACCACCGTGTTGATGGCCACCCACGACCACCACATCGTCGACTCCATGCGGCAGCGCGTGGTGGAGCTGTCCCTGGGCCGGCTCGTGCGCGACGAAGCGCGTGGCGTCTACGGAATGGATCGTTAAGTGCGTTTCGGCTTCCTGCTCAACGAGGTCTTCACCGGGCTTCGCCGCAACGTCACCATGACGGTGGCGATGATCCTCACGACCGCGATCTCCATCGGCCTGTTCGGCGGCGGTCTGCTGGTGATCCAGCTGGCCAACCACTCCCGCGCGATCTACCTCGACCGGGTCGAGAGCCAGGTGTTCCTCACCAACGACGTGTCGGCCAACGACGCGACGTGCGACGGGGACGTCTGCAAGGCGCTGCGGGAGAAGATCGAGGGGCGCAAGGACGTGAAGTCGGTGCGCTTCCTCAACCGCGACGACGCCTACAACGACGCCATCAAGAAGTTCCCCCAGTACAAGGACGTCGCGAGTAAGGACTCGTTCCCCGCGTCGTTCATCGTCAAGCTGAACAATCCCGAGCAGCACAAGGATTTCGACGCCGCGATGGTGGGCCAGCCCGGCGTGCTCAACGTGCTCAACCAGAAGGAGCTTATCGACCGGCTCTTCGCGGTGCTCGACGCGCTGTCCAACGCCGCGTTCGCGGTGGCGGTGGTGCAGGCGGTCGGCGCAATCCTGTTGATCGCGAACATGGTTCAGGTCGCCGCCTACACCCGGCGCACCGAGATCGGCATCATGCGGATGGTCGGCGCCACCCGCTGGTACACCCAGCTGCCGTTCCTGTTGGAGGCGGTGCTGGCCGCGACCATCGGTGTGGTGATCGCGATCATCGGCCTGATCATCGTGCGGGCGCTGTTCCTGGAGAACGCTCTTAACCAGTTCTACCAAGCGAACCTGATCGCGCGGATCGACTACGCCGACATCCTCTACATCTCACCGATCATGTTCTTCGTCGGCGTCGCCATGGCCGCGGTCACCGGTTACGTCACGTTGCGCCTGTACGTGCGGAGATAGCGTGGCGAAGAAGGCTGGGTCGAAGAAGGCCGACGGCAGCGGGCCCGGCAAGAAGATCGTCGCCAGCAATCGCAAAGCGCGCCACACCTATTCGATCCTGGAGACGTTCGAGGCCGGGGTGGCGCTGGTGGGCACCGAGGTCAAGAGCCTGCGCGAGGGGCAGGCCTCGCTGGCCGACTCCTTCGCCACCGTCGACGACGGCGAGGTGTGGCTGCGCAACCTGCACATCCCGGAGTATCACCACGGCACCTGGACCAACCACGCGCCGCGGCGCAATCGCAAGCTGCTGTTGCATCGCCGCCAGATCGACACCCTGATCGGCAAGATCCGCGACGGCAACCTGACGCTGGTGCCGCTGTCGCTGTACTTCACCGACGGCAAGGTCAAGGTGGAGTTGGCGCTGGCCCGCGGCAAGCAGGCCCACGACAAGCGCCAGGACCTGGCCCGCCGGGATGCCCAGCGTGAGGTGGTCCGCGAACTGGGACGGCGCGCCAAGGGCATGTCCTGATCGGGGTCGTCTTCGCGCTCGCCTCGGCGCTGGCGTACGGAATCAGCGACTTCGTCGGCGGCATCGCCTCGCGGCGGGTGGCCGCCCTGCGGGTGGTGCTGGTCTCCTATCCGGTCGCGATGGTGCTGCTCGGCCTACTGGCCGTCGGGGTCGGCGGCACGATCTCGCCGCCGGCGATCTTGTGGGGCGCGCTGTGCGGGGTCAGCCAGGCGTTCGGCGTGTGGTGGTTCTACGCCGCGCTGGGCGCGGGCCCGATCTCGGTGGTGTCACCACTGACCGCGGTGCTGGTGGCGGCCGTGCCGGTGGGAGCCGGCATGGCGCTGGGGGAGCGGCCCGGGACCGTCGCCACGATCGGCACATTGCTGGCGCTGGTGGCGATCGTCCTGGTGAGCCGGGAGGCCACCGACGAGGACGTGCGCCCGCACCGGTTCACCACCAAGGTCGCCTGGCTGACGGTGGGCTCCGGCCTGGCGTTCGGGTTGAACTTCGTGCTTATTCATCAGGCGCCGGTGGAGGCCCGGCTGTGGCCGTTGTTCTTCGCCCGGCTCACTGCGACCACGGTGGTGCTGCTGGTCGCGTTCTTCTCCCGCAATCTCGTTGTGCCGAAAGGGCTTCCGCTGCGGCTGGCGCTGGCCGCCGCGGTCCTCGACACAGCGGCCAATGTCGCGATGCTGCTGGCCCTGCAGGCCTCGATGCTGTCGCTGGCCGGGGTGCTGATGTCGCTCTACCCGGCCGCGACGGTGCTGCTGGCAATCGTCGTGCTGCGCGAGCGGGTGACCCGCTGGCAGGTGCTGGGCATGGTGCTGGCGCTGGCCGCCGTGGCCATGATCTCGGTCCACTAGCATCGTCGCGTGACCACCCTGCTCGACAAGAACGACGTCCTGACCGGGCTCTTCGCGTCCTGGGACGCGATCGGCCGACTGCTGGACGGATTGCCCGACGACGACTGGGACGCGCCGACGTCGCTGCCCGGCTGGCAGGTGCGCGACGTGCTGGCGCACATCGCCGGCACCGAGGCCATGCTGCTCGGGATGTCGCCCGCGGAGCCGGACGTCGACGTCAGCGCGCTCGAGTACGTGCACAACCCGATCGGGGCGCTCAACGAGAAGTGGGTGCGCCATCTGCGGGCCGAGTCCGGTCCGGCGGTGCTGGAACGCTTCCACGAGCTGACCGACCGGCGCCGATCGATGCTGACCAAGATGATCCCGGAGGCGTGGAACGCACTGACCCAGACCCCGGCGGGGCCGGACACCTACGGACGGTTCATGCGCATCCGCGTCTTCGACTGCTGGATGCACGAGCAGGACATCCGGGACGCGCTGAACCGGCCGTCCACCGACGCCGAGCTCGGCGGCGACGACACCCGGGTGGCCCTCGACGAGGTCGTCGCCAGCATGGGGTTCGTGGTCGGCAAGTTGGGCGGCGCGCCCGACGGCGCCCGCATCCTGATCGAGCTGAACGGGCCGGTGGCGCGCAGCATCCGGGTGTCGGTGCAGGGCCGCGCCGAGGTGGTCGAGGATTTCTGGGGGCCTGAGCCGACCACCACGATCAGCCTCGACGGCCTGCAGTTCACCCGGCTGTGCGGCGGGCGCCCGATGACACCCGCGCGGCCGCAGGACATCGACTACGACGGGGATGTCGCTGTGGGCGAGCGGATCGTCTCGAATCTGTCCTATGTGATCTAGCGGAACTGCTCGATCAGGTGGTAGCCCGCCGGGTCGTCGGGCAGCACCCCGGCGAAGCCCTCGAGGAAGATGATGGCGATGACGTTGGCCGCCACCACCGCGATGAACAGCCAGATGACCAGCGTCGAGGCCGTCCGTCCTGGGGTCCCGGCCGCCGGGGCCGCGGGAATGCTCTTCGGCATCATCATCAGCGCCGCGCCCACGTAGATCATCACGATCACGAACGTGATCAGGGCCCAGGTGTAGAGGTGCAGTCCCAGGACCGGCTCGCCGTAGCCCGGATCGCCGGGCTTGATGTGCAGTTCGATCTGGCGCACCGACACCGGGGCGCCGGTCAGCGCGCCGAGCAGGCCCATCCCGAGTCCCTGCGCATAGCGCGAGGCGGTCAACGTTCCGCGGCGGGCCTGCATGATCACGAACAGCGCGCCCAGCGAGGACAGGATCATGCCGTAGCGCTGCAGCATGCACAGCGGGCAGGGGAACTCGCCCATGGCGAACTGGATGTAGAACGCCGCCAGCATCACCACGCAGTAGCCGAGGATCCAGGCGTGCAGGCCCCAATAGCTCAACGCAGCCCACAGGCCACCGGCCGGCATGGACGAATCCCTTGGTGTGCCCGGTTCCGTTGTCGTCGTTACGGTTTCGGTCGTCATCAGAAGCTCAGATCCAGCACCGAGGTGACGTGGTACTTGAACAGGCCCAGCACCGCCACCGCACCGATGAACCACAGCCCGATGACCAATCCGCGCTTCGCCCCCCGCCAGATCAACAGCGCGATGCTGAGCAGCAGGACCATGATGAGAATGTCCATCGCCGCAGGGTAGGGCCGTACCGATGGCTTTGTCCCGATATCGACCGAAATCTGTTATTTGCTAACGCAACGTCTCGGTGGGCACGTTGAAGCGCTCCTGATAGGGGCGCACCCGCTCGCGCAAGTCGGCGGCGTCCAGTCCGGTGTCGGCCCACCTGTAGCGACCGCCGCCGCCGTCACCCGGGTTTTCCGAAAGATGTTCGCGCATAAGCCTTTCCGCGGCCGGGGTGAGCTCCCGGCCCATGCGCTCGTAGATCGATCCGATGGTGGCGAGCGGGTCGCTCATGAAGTCGGCGAACTGCACGTCGATGATCCGGTCCTCGCCGACCACCCCGTCGTCGATCCACTTCATGGTGCGCTCCAGGCCCAGGATGGTCTCCTCGGCGCACTGTGTGGCGGCGCGGGTCACCGAGGCGCCGTCGCTGGCCAGTTTCTGCAGATGCGCGGCCAGTGCGCTGATCGAGGAGATCACCACCAGCGGATCGCGATGGGTCTGGACCAGGATGGCGTCGGGATATTCGGCGAGCAGCGCGTCGAGCGTCCACGCGTGCGCGGGGCTCTTCAGCAGCCACTGGCCGGGCACCCCGGATTGCAGGTGCTGCAGATACTTTCGGTGGTACCGGTAGGCGGGCGCATGGTCGGCCTCATGCATCAGCCAGCGCTGGTAATTGGGAAGCCGGTACTGCACCGTGTAGATCATGCTGCAGAAGGTCCCGGCGAACATCCGCACGCACTCCTGCCCGGTGCGGGCGCTCATCGGATGGAATTTCATGAACCCGGGCATCAGCTGCTCGGTCATCTCCAACTGCGCCTGGGTCGCGGCGATCCGCGGGTCAGTGTCGTAGGTGTCGGGCTGCGGCACCGGGAACGGGTTGTCGACCTCCCAGGTCAACGGCACCCGCAGGTCCGGGTCCTGCGCGAGTAGGTCGTAGAGGATCGTGGTGCCCGTGCGGGGCTGACCCAGGATGACGATGGGCTGCTCGATGCGCTCACCGGCGATCTCCGGATGCTCGTTGCGCCACGCAGTGATCTGCAGGCGGTTGCGCAGCGGCAGGATCACGTCCGCGGCGGCGATCTCCACGCCGAGCGGCGACAGGTCGGCTTCGGCGACGAAGTCCTCGAGCAACCGGTCGAGGTTGCCGCGCCAGCCGTCGTCGTCGCCGAAGTCGTCGCTGCCGGCGAGCTCACACGCCTGCTCGATCAGCTTGTCGGCGTCCAACCGGGCCTCTGCGGCATTCGTCATCGCTGAGTCTCCTTGCCCAGCAAGCGAACCGTCACGTCGGGGGCTTCCGGGTTGTCCAGCCAGCGCAGGGTGATGAAACCGCGCCGGCGACCGCCGGTGTCCAGCCAGTAGCCGTCGCCGCGGTGCTCGGCGCCGATGGTCAGCCGCACTCGGCCGTCGGGTCCCGGCTCGACCCCCTTGTTCGTCACCGAACTCTGTCGCACCAGCGGTTCCAGGCACTCATGCCAGATGCTCTCCAAAGTCACCGACCAGTACCGGGTTTCGGGCGGCGTGAATTCCAGTTGCAGGCTCTGACCCGGCTCGAGGTCGAACAGCCCGAGCATGTACAGGTTGTCGGGGGTGGTGTTCTCGCCGCCCAGGTTCTGGGCCGCCGAGGTGACCAGCCGGTTGGGGTTGTCGACAAGATCCGGCAGCACGGTGCGGTGCAGCGTCGTCATCTTGACGATCGTCCAGCCCATCGCGGTCAGCTGATCGGCCAGTACGTCGTCGGTCAACGGCGCTGCGGGCGAACCGTTTCCGAGCAACTCGATCTCCAGCTGCGCCGGGATGGCGGAGGCCGGATCGGCGATGTAGTCGCGCACCACGATCGAGGTCGCATCGTCGGGAATCTTGATCCACTGCGCGCCCGCGAGTTCGGCGGCGGGGGGCTCTATCGCCGAGAAGACCAGGTTGAACCGGCCCTGCTCGTCGAGCACCAGGTCGCGGTCGGACAGGTAGTTGCTCATCCGCCGCGGGTTCAGGCCGGTGCCGGCGAGCACCTGCATGCCCAGGTATGTCGAGGTGCCGCGCGTGCCGGTGACGCGATAGGTGCGGTGTCCGCTGATCATGGCCAGGGGGTAGAAGCCATGGGGATTGGGGCCGCCTATCATCCGGTACGGCGTGTTCATCTCGACGAAGTGCGGCTGGTCGGTGTCGCTGTCCAGGGACAGCTCGGTGCAGAGGGTGGCGACGCGATTGAGCACGCGCAGACCTTCGAGAAGCTCGCGCTCGTCGCGGGCGTCCTGGGTGATCATGTCGGTCATGTCGGCCAGCATCTTGCGGACGAATGCCCAGGCCTCCAGTGACTTCTCGGCAACCATCGGCTTCCTCATTTCTGTGTCGGGCTCAGCGCCATGCACCTGACCGCGCGGTGGATGCGGTCCGGCAGCGAGCCGCCGTCGCGCAGCCAATCGTCAAGGGAGATGCGGAAGGATGCCATGGCGAGCGCACCGATCATCCGCGGTCGCGGGTCGTCGACGGTCAGATCGGGCAGTCGGGGGGCGATCGTCTCGGCGATGGCGGTCTCGAAGCTCAGGTAGCACAGCAGCGTCCAGGCCCGCAGGCTCATCGATTCGCGGGTCTGCCGTTCGAGGTCGGCGATCTGGTCGGCGATCACCTCGAAGCCGATCGCCAATTCCTGGCAGGCCGCGGCGAGCGCATCCATGGCCGATAACTCGGTGGGCTGACGGCGGACCGCGTCGGTGATCGCGGCGATCCAGATCGCTGTGATGCCCTCGGCGACCGCGAACTCCTTGGACTCGAAGTGACGGAAGAAGGTGGCCCGCGCCACATCGGCCTCGGCGGCGATCCGGTCGACGGTAGCCGCGGCCAGTCCGTCGGCCATCACCAAGCGGGCGGCGGCGGTGGCGATGCGTTCCCGGGTGCGCTGACCTTTGGTGACGCGGACTCCGCTGGACACCCGGTCAATGTAGACAAAGTCTCACTTTCTGGCGCCTGAACCGCTGAATCGACGGGAAAATACCAGGTGAGCTCCGCGGGCTCAGCGGTCACGGTCCGGGAACATTGTCGGTGGGCGGGATTAATCTGCTTCAGTGCGTGGTTGAACACCGCGTACCATTGGCTTTCCGGTCGAAAGTCGGCCGGGGTGCGAGGGGCTGAACGGTTTCGACTTCGCGCATCGAATCAAGGGAAGCGTGCCGGTGCAGGCAAGAGACCACCGTAAGCGTCATTGCAACCAATTAAGCGCCGATTCCAATCAGCGCGACTACGCCCTCGCTGCCTAAGCGACGGTGTGTCTGTCAGACCGGGAGCGCCCTCGGCCCGGACCCTGGCATCAGCTAGAGGGATCCACCGATGAGTTCGGTCGCGGAACTCGTCGGGACACCAAACAGCGACTGGGATCGTCATCCTGACTTGTTCGCGTGAGCAGGAGATCCGAGTAGAGACATAGCGAACTGCGCACGGAGAAGCCTCGAGGGAATGCCGTAGGACCCGGGTTCGATTCCCGGCAGCTCCACAACTGGATACGCAGGTCAGGGCATATAATCGCCCTGACCTGCTTCCTTTGTGGGCACATTTTGGGCACACTCTGAGACAAGGTTGTCCATCTTGTCGGCGACATCGTCCAGGTCGTCGGGAAACAGATGCCCGTACTGATCAAGCGTCATCGTCGCGGACTTGTGGCCCAACTGGGCCTGCACGGTCTTGACGTTGGCGCCACTGGCGATCATCAGGGACGCCGCCGTGTGCCGCAGCTCGTGGACGGTGACTCGGGGGAACTCCTTGTCGGCCGCCTGGCATCGTTTGACTGCGGCGCTGAACCAATGCGTCGTGGTTGGAGGGCGCATCGGCTGCCCGTCGGGGCGGCTCCACAACAGTTCATCAGGGGATTTGCCGACCATCGCTGGAGCCAAGAGCTTAAGTACCGACGAAGACACCGCCACTGACCGGGATGCATGCGTTTTGGTGGTGCCGATGATGGTCTTGGAATTGACCTTCGACGCCGAGCGCTCGACGCGTATGCGGCCGCGGCCAAGGTCGATGTCGCGCACCCGCAGGGCGGCCATCTCTCCCCACCGGAGCCCGGTGGTCGCTAGCAGTAGGACGATGTCGGGGTGCTTGGATTCGCCGGCTAGAGCCGAGGCCTGGGCGGCCGTTAGGTAGTTGCGAGCCTTCGGGACCTTCCGGGGAAGCTTGACACCCCTGGCCGGATTCGCGACGAGACGGCGATCGGCCACGGCATCGTCGAGGATGCCCGCGAGCACCGTATGGGCGTGAGCCACCGAAGACGGTGACAGCTTGAGGTCTGCCACCCACTTTTGGACCTCGGTCTTGCGGATATCGGCAATGCGTCGGCGGCCCCACTTGGGTTCGACGTGGACACGCCATACTGATTCCAGCCGCGCCGACCAACTCGCTTTGTGGTGCGCCTGGCGAGTCAGCCATTCCTTGCCCAGCTCGCTCACGGTGACTTGGCCGAGCGACGGCGCGACGTAACTGCCGGTTAGCTTCTCCACTTCAACGGTGTTGGCGAACGCTTCGGCGGCTCGCTTGGTGGTGAAGCCACGCTTTTTCGTTTGTGTGTGCTGGGGTGTGCGGTAGCGGACCATGTAGCGGGTGCCACCCGTTGAGGTTCGGTACCTCTCAATCGTCGCCATTGCTGGTCTCCCGATTTAGAACCTTGTCGGGTCTCCGGACCGAGTATTCCTTTCGCGGTGAGAGCCCTGCTTCGACGAGCTTGTAATCCGTGCCAAGCAACCAATCGGGCACTGAACGAGATATGAAGCCGAAGACGGCAGATGGCGCATCGCCGGTCAAGGGCATCTCTCCGGTCAGCCAGTTCCAAAACCGGTGAGCTGTGACTTCACCAACGGCTGTAGCAGTGGTTTCGTCACCGTGAGTGGTCGATGGCATGAGTAGCGCTATCGGAGAGACCTCGAGCGCGGCAGCAAGCGCCATGAGATCGTCTACGTCGACTCTGCGTTCCCCTTCTTCGATCCGGCGAAGACCCAGTTCCGGGATGCCCCGCCCGGCCGACTTCACCCTTCGCGCAAGCTCTGCGTATCCCAGGTTGCTCGCCTCGCGGAGCCGCCGGATATTGACCCTGACCGTCTCCCCGGTCGCAGCTAGCGGGTTCCTTTTTTCTGCCACACGGAGACCGTATCATAATGATCGTATATCGCGTCGTCTTGACATCGCCTGAGATGAACGTGAGTATATGAGGCATGGCTACTGTTGATATCGATTACGATCATAATGATCGATCTAGGGACGCTGGCCCTCGGGCGCTCGCTTCGCACCTTCCAGACGGCCTAATACCCGCGTCCGAGATGCCAAAGCTATTCGAAGGCACGACTGCGCAGACTTGGGCGGCTCTGCGGCACAAGGGAAACGGACCTGCATTCGTCAAAGTGATGCGACGGGTCTACTACCGCCGTTGCGACGTCGAGGCGTGGATTGAAGAGAACCGCAAGGTTCGCACCGATCAGCCGGTCGCCTAGTCCGCGGCATCACAGTTGCAGATTGAGTATGCCAATGTTTCACCATAAAGATGAATGCGCGTGGGGCGAATCTGATGGCGTCGATCAGCTGAGCGCAGAAGGCATTGCGATACCCACCCTGGGCGCTTCAGTGATGAACTCCGCCGACATCGGCACCCACGCAATTGAATACGGGATCAACAACTGGCCAATCCTCCCGCTGAACGGCAAGCTCCCGGCGATCCCGAACCCGCACCGCAGTGGAGGTCGCCAACGGCGAGATTGTCACGGAGAGTGTGGCTTACACGGTCACGGTGTCCATGACGCTACGACTGATATCGAGGCAATTGCGTCGTGGTGGGGAGGCAAGTTCGCTGGCTGCAACATCGGCGCGCGGGTGCCTGAGTCGATGTTTGTGCTTGACGTCGATCCGCGCAACGGCGGTCTTCAGTCATTGGATGTGTTGGCGCAGAGGCATGGAACTCTTCCCGAGACGTTGATGACCGTCTCGGGCCGGGGCGACGGCGGTTGTCATCGCTTCTATCGGCGACCGCCGGGAAGACTGTCGTGTAAGCGTCTTGGCCCGGGCATCGACCTGAAGACATCTACGGGCTACGTGGTACTCGCGCCCTCGATTCACCCTGAGACGGGACGCCAGTACACAAGAATCGACCTACCGGTAGCTGCACCCCCGAGCTGGCTGACGGTGCTTCTCACAGTCGACGATCCGAAGGGCACACCGCAGGTCGACCGATCGCTGCCGAGTCGTTGGTCTGTTGGCAGGTCAATTGCACATGAGTTCAATGCTGCCACTTCGTGGTTGGACATCCTGGTTCCACACGGTTGGCGGTGCTACTGCAGCGACCCGGACGCAGATGGGGCACGATGGCTGCACCCCACTCACACTTCCTCTTGCTCCGCCACGATCCGCCATGGGTGCCTGTTTGTCTATAGCCCGAACACCGCATTTGACGTCACCGAGGCGGGGTGTCCACGCGGCTATACAAAGTTCCGCGCATTCGCGCTACTCAACTACGACGGCGATCTCACTGCGGCCGCTCGCGCTCTCACTCGAAGGGCGGCCTGAAGTTGATTGACGTGAGTTCCGTTGACCCCATGCCCGAAGGGCAAGTCGATGGCGATCGTTTCGAAGACGATCCGATTCCTTTGACTCAAGCTGCGGTTGTGCCGTCCTTTCCGGTGGACGCTCTTCCGACGCCGTTCGCGGATATGGTCCGCGCGCTGAGCGAAGCGACCCAAACAGATCCAGCGATGGCTGCCACGTCGACGCTGTCCGTGTTGTCGGCGTGCGTTGGGGGTCGCGTAGAAGTCGAGGTCCGGAGAGGTTGGCGAGAACCGCTGAACCTCTACACCGCAACAATCGCCGCACCGGGAGAACGCAAATCGGCGGTGCAACAAGCGCTGACCGGTCCGATCCTCGACGTCGAGGCGGAGCTTGCCGAGAAGGCTAAACCAGCACGGATCGAAGCCGAGACCCGTAAACAGGTCGCCATCAAGGCCGCGGAACAGCAACGAGCCGTCGCTTCCCGAGCGGACACTGGTTCGCAAGATAAGAAGATGGCTGACGCGATCGGCGCGGCGAAGTTTGCGGACACCATCGAAGTGCCGCTAATTCCACGACTAGTGGCCGACGACGTCACCCCTGAGGCTGCGGCGTCATTGCTCGCCGAGCAGGGCGGTCGGCTGGCAATCATCTCAGCCGAGGGGGGCATCTTCGACATCATCGCGGGTCGCTATTCGGGGTCGATTCCCAACATGGATTTGTGGCTCAAGGGGCATTCAGGTGACTCACTAAAAGTCGACCGCAAAGGCCGGCCACCGGAATATGTTCGCCGACCGGCGCTCACGCTCGGCTTGATGATTCAGCCGGCTGTGCTGTCTGCCATCGCGGCGAACCGAGAGTTTCGCGGTCGCGGATTTTTGGCGCGCATCCTTTATGCCTGCCCGGTATCGAAGGTTGGCCGGCGCACAATTGCGGCGCCTCCAGTCGACCCGGATACTCAGAAGCGATACGAGGGTGTCGTGGTAAGGCTGGCTTCGGAGATGGCCGGGTGCGGTGGTGACCGGGTGTTACTGACACTGACTCCCTCTGCGCAGCAGGCGATCCAAATGATCGAGACCTCGGTAGAACCGACGCTTGCTGGCGACGGTGAACTGGCAACTTTGGCGGACTGGGGCGCAAAGTACGTGGGCGCGGTGGCGCGAATTGCTGGGATTCTTCACTTGGCCGAACATGGTGTGCCCCCCGGCTTACGTGAACCCGTCACGGCCCAGAATGTCTTGGCGGCCTCGCAGATCGGCGACTACTTCAAGGCCGCCGCGATCAAAGTGTTCGCGGAGATGGGCACCGACCGCGGCACCGCAGACGCGATCTACCTGCTTGAACGTATCCGCCAACTTGGCCAGGCTGAGGTGTCTGAGCGTGACCTGCATCTCGCTGGGCGATCCGTGTTCAAAAAGAAGGCCGATCTGACTCCGGCGCTGGGCCGCCTCATAGATCACGGCTACCTGATCCCGCTGCCACCCCCGAAGCCCAGCGGGGGCCGACCACCATCACCGCGCTACAAGGTGCATCCACGGTGCACAGAACCCACAGAACACACAGAAGGCCAATGATGCCAACAGGTTTTGTGTCTTTTGTTCTTTCTGTGTCCATGTCCACGGACGCCTCAGACTTGCGAGGGAGTGAACAAGGGTGACCGACCTATCGAAGAAGGAACCTATCGACCGGTGGACGGGTAGCGCTCACCCTGAACGACGCTGCACCGCACATAGGAAAAACGGCGACCAGTGCAAGAACGCTGCCCGCCAAGGGACGACGGTCTGTGACTTTCACGGTGCCAAGGCACCCCAGGTCAAACGAAAAGCGCGAGAACGACTCGAGGAAGCTGCCGATCGTCTCGCACGGGAACTACTCAAGATGGCGACCGATCCAAATGTCACGGAATCAGTCAGGTTGTCGGCGATTAAAGACGCCCTGGACCGCGGCGGCGTCTCTGCCAAGTCCTCAGTGGCAGTCGAGGTAGGTCCCCCGAAGCCGTATGAACAGATCCTCGAGGGTCTGGATAGCGTCGAGGCGGGTTCGCGGGAAGACTTCCGCCGTTCGCAAGAACTAAAGGACAATGCTGTCGAAAGAGCCGCTCTCAGCCCTGCTGCCCAACAAGATTTCTCTGTGCCGATCGAGGCCGACGTCTTCGACCATCCCCCGGATGGTGGTGTCCCAACGTATAAACGGGCGGTCTTATAGCTGGTTTCAAGCCGACGTACGATGCTGAGGGTTTTGGTGGCAACCGGGGGCGGTTAGCGTGGACGGGGGAGACCGGCGCAGTGGTTCCGCCGGAGTGAGGGGACGCGATTGATGGACGACGTTCATGGCGAGCGGCTGGGACGGCGAGGCTAGCCATGCCGGACGACTTCTTCGACAGTGTTCCCAACTACGACGACGCTGTTCCCGACCACAGAAGGTTGGCCCGCGAAATCGGACAGCACATCGCCGCCACCTGGCCGCCGAATGTCCTGGCGCACAACGGCCGGGCGTTCTGGAAACTCACCGACGCCGCCAGCGGAGCACTCGCGTGGCTCGCATTCACCCGGCCAGATGCGCGGTCGGCGCTGGCCCGGCGCAAGGTGTGGACACTGATCCCGTACCTGCAGGTATTCATCGCGAACTGATTCGTGAGCGTCGACCGCGAGCGCACCGATCAGAGCCGGTGGATACATACAAACATTGACGTTTATGAGGCACGCGAACTGGCGCTGCTGGTGTCGCAGCCGCGACCCGAGGACGTGAAGCGAATCACCCGGCCCGAAGCGGTGCTGACCCTCGACGACATCGACCGGCACAAAGTGACGACGGTACTGGGCAAGGGAACTGCTCAAGCGATGAAGGCTCGGCGATGACTCGTCTGAACAGACAGGAGTTCCTGGCCTGGGCGTACGACGACCTGCTCACGAACACGACCCGCGGAGTGCTGGCTGAGTACATTGTGGCCACAGCACTCGGCATTCGCGACACGAAGCGCGTGGAATGGGACCAGTACGACCTCGAGATCGACGGTGTCGGGGTAGAAGTGAAATCGGCTGCCTACGTGCAAACGTGGGAGCAAGCCCGGATTTCAGAGATCACCTTCGGCATCCGCCCCGCAAAGGGCTGGGACGCCCGCACCAACACCTCTGCGGCCGGTGCGAAGAGAAGCGCCGATGTATACGTCTTCTGTCTGCTCGAGGGTGAGGACCGCGAACATATCGACCCGCTCGACGTCGCGCAATGGACGTTCTATGTGGTGGCCACGAGCGAGCTCGACCGACACGTTCCGACGCAGAAGACGATTCGCCTCGGACCGCTGAAAGACCTCCGTCCGCGGCAGTGCAAATACGACGAGCTCAAGGCCGCCATTCATGAGGCAGCAGCGGTCAATCGCGGCGCCTAAAGCGTCGTCCGCTGTCGCATCGACGCCCATAGAGACGCGGTACCGCCGGTGCAGGCCGCGGCGTGACTCGGCCGGAAGGCGACCAAAGGCCGCTATCCCCGTGTCTCGAAGACGATAACGAGAGCGGTGCAATGTTCGGTGCTCTACGACGAGTCAGCGGCCTGACCGCTGATCCGTACCGGCGAACCGATGTGCCGTACTCGATCCGCATGACGATGGCGTGTGGCTGGGTGGGATCGGTGCTCTCCGTTCGCCGCCCGCCGGAGTTGATGCAGTCGTGTCGCTGTGCCGAGTCGGTGAGGCTGACGTGCCAAATCACTCAGAACATGTGGAGGTTCGCCTGATCGACCGGGAGGGCGAGAACGCCAACCTCGACTTCGTATTACTCGACACTGTGCGCGACGTTGAGCGGTTGCGCCAGGACGGGCGCACCGTGCTGATCCATTGCGTGCAAGCCCAAAGTCGCACACCCACCATCGCCGCGCTGTACGGGGCGCGACTGCGCGACATGAGCACCGCCGAGGCACTAGCTGACGTGTGTGTTGTACTGCCGAATGCCAGTCCGATTCCAGAGTTCCGCGAGGCATTGCAGCGAGTTCATCCGGTCGCGAGTAGGAACACGGACGACGGCCGCGGTTACTGGGTGCCTAACGCGCCGCGGAGCTCGCCCTGAGCCACCGCCTCATTGTGTTCCTCGCCTGGTGGGCGCAAAATGACGTCGATGCGGTCGATGGTTCCGGTAAATCGGAACTCGGCCGGGTACGGACCGACGGGCGATCCGGTGTCCACGCCGACGTCGAGAGTTTCCCCGCTCATCGAGAACAGGAAGGGCACGGTCTGCTCGATTCTGCCGGTCGCCACGGTATCGCCGTCGACACTGAGCGTCGCGGTGCCGCCTTTGCCGAGCCCGCCGCCGTCATAGTCGAACGACAGGGTGAGGGTCGCCGGGCCCTCGGCGAGCGGTTGTTCGGCACTGATCGTGCTGACGTCGTGGCCTAGATAGTTGTAGGTGTAGCTCGGCACACCGTCGCGCAGGTACAGCGTCCAGCCGGCCATGGACCCGCCCTGGCAGATGACCACACCGGAGGCGCCGCCCGCCGGAATCTGAAGCTGCGCAGCCAGAGCGAAGGAGGTGTTCTTGAAGTTGATGGTGGACATCTCCGCCACCCGGACGTGGTCGGCGAAGTAGGTGGTTGTGGTCTTCCCCTCCAGCAGGCTGGGCCTGCGGTCCGGCAGCGCTCGGGTGGTGGTCTCGTCGTTGAGCGGATACACGTTGTAAGCGCGGGCTTCCCGGTCGAAGATGGCCTTGAGCTCGGCCAGCTTGTCGGGGAACTGCTCGGCGAGGTCGACGCCTTGGCTGAAGTCATCGGCGATGTTGTAGAGCTCCCAGCGTTCGGTGTCGCCGAACGGCACGGCCTGGGCTCGCACCCACGGCAGCCGTCCGTGGAAGCAGGAGGCGATCCAGCCGTCGTGGTAGATCGCACGGTTGCCGAACATCTCGAAATACTGGGTGGTCCGGGTGCTCGGTGCGGAGGGGTCGTCGAACGAGTACCGCATGCTGACGCCCTCGATGGGGCGTTGCTCGATTCCGTTGACGTGGTCGGGTTGGGGGATGCCCGCTGCGTCGAGGATGGTCGGCGCGAGGTCGATGACGTGATGGAATTGGCTGCGTTGCTCGCCGGCCGCCTCGATGCCCTTGGGCCAGGAGATCGCGACGCCGTTGCGGGTTCCGCCGAAATGAGAGGCCACCTGCTTCATCCACTGAAATGGCGCGTCGAGCGCCCAGGCCCAGCCGACGTTGTAGTGGTTTTCGCAGCGGACGGTGCCGAAGTCGTCGATGTGGTCCAGCAGCCACTCGGGGTCTTCGGGGATGCCGTTCTGGTAGGACGGGGCGCTCCAGCAGCCGTGGAGGGTGCCTTCCGCCGAGGCGCCGTTGTCGCCGCAGACGTAGATGAACAAGGTGTTGTCCAGCTGGCCGAGTTGATCGATGGCGTCGATGAGCCGGCCGACTTGGGCGTCGGTATGGGCCATGAACCCGGCGAACACCTCCATCAGCCTGCTGGCCACCGGCTTGTAGCGGTCGTCGTAGTCGGCCCAGGCCGGAATCTCTTCCGGCCGCGGAGTCAACCGGGTACCGGGCGGGATGATGCCCGCCTCGAGTTGACGGTCATAGGTTTTCTGCCGCAGCGCATCCCAGCCGTCGTCGAACTGGCCCTTGAAGCGGTCGGACCATTCCGGCCAGACGTGGTGAGGGCAGTGCGCCGCGCCGGGAGCGAAGTAGGTGAAGAACGGCTTGTCGGGGGCGGAGGTCTTCTGCAGCCGGATCCATTCGATGGCCTTGTCGGCGAGATCCTCGGTGAGGTGATAATCCTCGCGGCCTACATACGGTTCGACGGGTGTGGTCTGGTCATACAGGGCCGGCTCGTACTGTGAGGTCTCGCCGCCGAGGAAACCGTAGAACCGGTCGAAGCCGAGCCCGGTGGGCCAGCGGTCGAACGGACCTGCCGGGCTGAGCTCCCACATCGGGGTGATGTGGGCTTTGCCGAACCAAGAGGTGCTGTAGCCGTTCAATCGCAGGGTCTGGGCGACGGTGGCCGTGCTCTGCGGGATCACGCTGTCATAACCCGGGAAACCGTAGGCGATTTCGCAGATCGCGCCCATGTGGGCGCTGTGGTGGTTGCGGCCGGTCAGTAGCGCCGCTCGAGTCGGTGAGCACAACGCGGTGGTGTGAAACTGGTTGTAGCGCAACCCCGAATCGGCGATCCGGTCGAGAGCAGGAGTGGGTACCGGACCACCGAAGGTGGATGCGGTGCCGAACCCGACGTCGTCGAGCAGAACGACGACGACGTTGGGTGCCCCGGCCGGCGGGTAGTCGATCGACGGTTTCGCCGGAGTGGAGTCTTTGACGAGCGGATTGATGACCCCGGTGAACGGTTCCTCAGCGTGCGGCAGCTCGGTCATCGTTCCTCCAGGCGGTGGCGCGCAGGCTGTGGTCGACCCAGCCCGGCATCGATGCACAGTAGCGGCACTCACGCCCTTTCTGCGGCTCAATCGGTCGAGGTCATGGCAGGCTGTGGTGCGTGGACTGGGCCGCCATCGCGAAGCTCGCTTTCGGGATGAGCCTTGCGGTGGTGGTGTTCGGCTCCGGCTTGGGGGCGCGGTTCTCCGACGTCACCGCCCTGCTGCACCGCCCGGGTCTGCTGGCCCGCTCCCTGATCGCGGTGCTCGTGTTGGCGCCGGCTTTGGCGGTGGCGCTGGTACTGGTGCTCGACGTACACCGCGAAGTGGCGATCGCTCTCGTGGCGCTGTCGATCTCACCGCTGCCACCGCTGCTGCCCAGCCGGGGTGCGAAGGCCGGGGGACGCTCGGAGTACGCGCTGGGTCTGGTGCTCGTATTGGCATTGTCGGCGGTTCCGGTGATCGTGGTCGCCGCTGCGGTCCTGCAGGTGGTGTTCGGACGGGATTATGTTGCGACGCCGTGGGCGATCGCCCGGCTGTTGACGTTGTCGGTGCTGGCGCCGTTGCTGGCCGGGATGATCGTGGCGCGTTTCTCGCCGTCCACGGCGACAAGGCTCGCGGGGCCCATCGTGCGGGCACAACGCTGGCTGCTGCCGATCGCGATGATCATCCTGCTGGTCTCGGCTGCGCCGCAGATGTGGTCGCTGCTGGGCGGCGGCACCTTGCTCGCGGTTGTCATCTTCGTGGCGGGCGCCCTGGCCTTGGGTCATCTGCTGGGTGGACCGGACCGACGCGACGCGGCGGTGCTGGCCTTCGCCACGAGCTGCCGACACCCCGCGACGGCATTGGCGTTGGCGTCAGCCAACTTTCCCGCCACCGACGAGCATGCGGCGATCGCGCTGTACGGTCTGGTGACTGCCGTCGCAGGCGGGATATACACGCTCATCGCTAAGCGAAGGTCACCATCTCGATCGTCCCCGTGAACGGGAACGCGTCGTCAGCGGATCAGGCCCTCGGCGCGGGCCCAGCGCTCCACCCGGGCCATACCCTCATCTAACGAGACCAGTGGTTCGAACCCCAGCACTGTGCGTGCCTTCTGGTTGGAATACGTGCCGGTGCGGCGAAGCATCTCGACCGTGGCCGCGGTCAACTCGCTGGGCATGCCCAGGCGGCGTTGGATCGCCCCCAGCGTGGTGGTCAGCAGCAATGCGGCCGGTGTGGGCAGCGTGCGCACCTTGCCTCCGGCCATCGCCGCGAGCCTGCCGAAGTAGTCCGAGCAGGAGATCCCGTAGCCGTCGGTCAGGTTGAAGATCTGCCCGACAGCGTCCTTGGAGGCGAGAGCGAGGACCATGCCGTCGACCAGGTTGTCGATGTAGATCGGGCTGAAGATGCCGCTGCCGTTGGCCGGCAGGATCATCTGGCCCTTGGCGATCATCTCCAGCGGGATGATCGTCCACGGCCTGGAGGCGGGTCCCCAGACGTCGCCGGGCCGGATGATCGTGGTCGCAATCTCACCGGCAGCCTCGGCCGCTAACACGACGTGCTCAGAGTTCACCTTGGTGTCCACGTAGCTGTATCCGCTGACCCGGACGGGATCGTCCTCGGTGACGCCATCAGAAAAGTCGAAGCCGTAGGCGGCGATCGATGAGATATGCATGAAACGCGGCACACCGGCGGCCACCGCGGCGCGCAGAACCCGTTGTGTGCCACGCACGTTGACCTCCCACGCGGCATCCAGCGGTGCGGCGTTGGACACGATGGCGGCGGTGTGGATGACGGTGTCGACACCGGTGAGTTGCCCAGCCCATGGTGCCGGGTTGATGGTGCTGCCCGTGACGATCCCGTCCGCCGGGGAGGCGACGAGGTCGACTCCTCTTACTGCGGTACCGAGTTCCCGCAGCCGTGCCGCCAGGGCGCGGGCGATGAAGCCGTTCGCGCCGGTAATGAAGACCGCACCTGGAAGTTGTGGTGCCGGACGGTTGGACATCGTCAAATCCCTTCGGTGAGAACTGGTTTGGCAGGGGATCGGACGCCGGTGACCTGGGCGGCGGCCCTTTCCGGCCGACGGCTCAACAAGCAACTAGCGCAACACGGTCTATGCACCGCTGTCTGGTTCGCCGAGGTGGCCATTCTCTAGTGACGGGCTGTCGTCCTTGGGTCCGGCGTATTGCTGGGCCTGGCGGGTCGCGAACTGCTGAAAGTAGGGCAGTCTCTGCGGCGGCACGACGCCGCGCAGGATCACGGTCCAGACTCCGAGGAGGTGAGCGAAGATGTCCTCGCCGGTGGCGTCTGACAGCAGGCGGGTGCCCAGCACGGCGGCCCAGATGGTGTGACCTACGACGTCGGCGTCGATATCGTCGAACAGATCGCCTTCGGCCACCGCCTGCTTGACCGCGCCGGCGATGACCGTCCCCCGGGTATATGTGTGGGCCCCTGCCGGGCTGACGTTCGTCAATGCCTGCCGAAGCCTGTTGCCCACCCGCACCCGATTGTCGTGCTCGGTCATCTCGGCCAAGACGAAGCCGCAACGGATCAGATTCTCCAGTGCGAACGAGGATGAGGACAGTGCCTTGACGAAGGCGTCTTGAATCTTGGCGTCGGCGTCCTCGATGATCGCGCCCGCCACGGACTCCTTGTTATGAAAGTGGTGGTAGAACGCACCCTTGGTGACCCCGGCCCGGTCGATGATGTCGCTCAGGCTGGTGTCGCCGTACCCGAACTCCTCGAAGATCTCGACCGCTGCGGCGATGACCCGCTGCCGCGTAACCTCAGCCCTGGCCTGGCCGACCATAGTTCACCACCAATCGGATACCACTAGAGACTGGCAGATTGACGGCGACGAATCGTCGTTTCCACGTATTTGACGACCCCGGCTGCGGTCCGCTTACCGCTTGACGCAGCGAAACCCGATGTGGCTCATACCGGTATCGACCATTTGGGGCCGGCGCGCGGCGGGTCGGTAGCGCAGGCAGTAGGTGTCGGCGCACAGGAACGAGCCGCCCTTGATGACCTTTCGGGGAACCTTGAACTGCGGCTGTCCAGGGTCGTAGCTCCCTGCCTCGCAGCACGGGTCCCCGGCGCGGGTATCGGTGTACCAGTCGCTGGTCCACTCCCAGACGTTGCCCGCCATGTCGAACAGTCCGTATCGGTTAGGCGGGAAACTGCCGACCGACGTGGTGCGTCCGTACCCGGGCTCAGGGCGCCACGGGAAGTCGCCGTGCCAATAATTGGCCAACCGCTCGCCGGGCTGTTCCGGTTCGTCGCCCCAGACGTAGACGGCACCGGCGATACCGCCGCGCGCCGCGGTCTCCCATTCGGCCTCGGTGGGCAGTGCGAGCCCCGCCCAGGAGGCATAGGCCTCGGCATCCGCGTAGGCGATATGGACGACGGGATGTTCGGCGCGCTTGTCGATCGAGGAGAGCGGTCCGACCGGCCTGCGCCATGACGCACCCGGTGTCCAGGTCCACCACTGGCTCAGGTGCCGCAGATCCACCGGGCCGCTGGTGCGGTGGAACACCATCGAACCCGGCTGCAGATTCTCCGGCGGCGCGTCGGGATAGTCATCGGGATTCAAGGGGCGTTCCGCAATGGTGACATAGCCGGTGGCATCGACGAATCGGGCGAAGTCGGTATTGGTCACCTGCTGCGACTGGATCCAGAACCCCTCGACGGTGACGTCGCGGACCGGAGCCTCCTCCGGATAGTGCCGATCGGATCCGAGTGCGGTGGTCTGTTCGGGGATCCACACCAGATTGTCGGTCACGTGAAGATCGTTGCCCACTCGTCCCGCATGCTGGTCACCGCCCAGCCGGCGTCGGCCGCAAGGTCCAGGGCGCGTTCCGCCCCGCTGGTGTAGCCGAATTCGCGTTCATGGTCGTCGTGCAGGACGAGCATGTTCATCGACGGACCCGGTGCTGCGTCGGTGAATTGCAGCATCTCGATGTCGCCGTTGGAGTTTCCGGCTGCGAAAATGGGCCGCCGACCAGTGCGGCCCCAGATGCGCACCGCCTTGGCCGAGCCGTCGTTGAGGAACTCCGGCTTCGACGTGGTGACGAGATGGCCGTCGGTGAAGTCCAGCCCGACCGAGCTGCCGATCACCCGTTCCGGCGGAATCCCGTACATCTGAGCCGTGACCGGCCGCATGAAGTCGCGCCCCCCTCCGGACACGATGTAGGCGGTGAACCCGTGCGACTCGAGATAGCGAAGCAATTCCACCATCGGGGTGTACCCGCAGGCGGTGTACGGGCGGTGCAGGCTCGGGTGGACCGCTTCGGCGAAGAACGCAGTCACCTTGTCGGCGTGCTGCTCGACCGTGAGGCCCTGATACGCCGCCAGAATGCCGCCGGCAAGGACGGTCAGCTGTGAATCGTCACCGTCGTAGTGCCGGGTGACCGCATCGCCGAACCACGCCAGGTCGCCGGATAAGGCCGCGGCGTAGGGCTGCTTGTCGGCCAATGAGGCGTCGGCGGTGGCCTGCTCGGCGAGCCGGCGCACCAGGAAGTCCAGTTGGACGTACGCCGGCTTCTCCACCCACAGGGTGCCGTCGTTGTCGAAGACGGCGATACGCGCTTCGGGCTCAACGTAATCCGCGCCCTCGGTCGTGACGCGGCCGACGAAGCCGACGATCGCCGCCTTCGTCGGTCCGTCGCGCCAGGAGTCCAATCCCGCCAAGCTCAACCGCCGCGGGATTCGAAGTGCTTCTTGAGCTTCTCCACGGCGGCGGTGATGGTGAACGACGCCGGCTCGCTGCGCGGCGGGAATTCCTTGAAGGTGTCCAGGAATCGCATGACGAGCGCGTTGCCGTACAGGGCGATGAAAACGTTCTCCAGCACCCAGTCCCAATAGGTGTTGGAGGTGACGTCGGCGCGTTCGAACGGGTCGGTGCGCAGGTTGAAGATCTTCGGCGCCCGCAGTTCGGTGAACGGCTCGAACCAGATCTGCAGCGTGCCCTGGCAGCGCTGCTCGAGGAACACGATCTTCCAGTTCTCGTAGCGCAGGCCGAGCACGTCGCAGTCGTCGGAGAAGTAGATCATGCCCCGGCGTGGGCTCTTGTCCTCCTCGCCGGTCAGGTACGGCAGGATGTTGTAGCCGTCGATGTGGACGTGATAGGTCTTGTCGCCGATCGTGTGGCCCTGTTTGAGCTTGGTGACGATATCGGGCTCACCGGCCGCTGCCAGGAACGTCGGCAGCCAGTCGTGATGCTGAACGATCTCGTTGGACACCACTCCGGCCGGTATGCGTCCGGGCCAGCGGATCATCTCGGGCACCCGGAACGCGCCCTCCCAGCCGGTGTTCTTCTCGCTGCGGAACGGGGTGGTGGCGCCGTCCGGCCAACTGTTGGCGTGCGGGCCGTTGTCGGTGGAGTAGATGACAATGGTGTCCTCGGTGATGCCGAGTTCGTCGACCAAGTCCAGCAACCGCCCGACGGTGTTGTCGTGGTCGATCATCGTGTCGTGGTAAGGCGACTGCCAACGGCCGGCCTGACCCAGGCTCTCCGGTTTGGTGTGGGTGCGGAAATGCATGTGGGTGGTGTTCATCCACACGAAGAACGGGGTCTCGGACTCGTGCTGGCGTTTGATGAAGTCGATTGCCGCCGTGGTGGTCTCGTCGTCGATGGTCTCCATGCGCTTCTTGGTCAGCGGTCCGGTGTCCTCGATTCGCTGGCGGCCGACCGGGCCGTACCGTTCGTCGATCTCGTCGGAGACGTCTTCGGTGGCCCATGAGTGGATAACGCCGCGCGGCAGCATCATCTTGCGAAGAAGTGGTGCCTCCGCGGCGGTCGGATAGTTGGGGTTCTCCGGTTCCTCCTCGGCGTTGAGGTGATAGAGGTTGCCGAAGAACTCGTCAAATCCGTGCGCGGTGGGCAGGTGCTTGTTCAGGTCGCCGAGGTGGTTCTTGCCGAACTGGCCGGTGGCGTACCCCAGTGGCTTGAGCAACTCGGCGATCGTCGGGTCGTCGGCGGAAAGCCCGATGTCGAAACCGGGCATGCCGACCTTGCTCAGCCCGGTGCGGTACACGCTCTGCCCGGTGATGAACGACGACCGACCTGCGGTGCAGCTCTGCTCGCCGTAGGAGTCGGTGAAGCGCATGCCTTCGGCGGCGATGCGGTCGATGTTGGGGGTGCGATAACCCATCAGCCCGTCGCTGTAGCAGCTCAGGTTGGTGATGCCGATGTCATCGCCCCAAATGACCAGGATGTTCGGTTTGTCTCCAGGCATTGACACCCTCACTTCCGGTTCTTTCCTCGATATGCTCAGTCGGACACTAGGCCACCGCGGCATCTCAATCCGAGTTATGCACGCCTTCTCATCAAGTGTTCAGCGGTGGCCTACTGCTTGGCCAGAGCGATCTTCATCTGGGCTTCGTAGTCCTCCACGTGTTCGCCGCTGACGTCGACGATCACTCGGTGGATCCGGCCGTCGAAACGGAACGGCGGATCGTAGTCGGGAGTCACCGAGGAGCCGGTGTCCGCACCGACCAGCATCGCGCCGCCCTGGGCCAGCCGGATGGGAGCAGTCACCGGGAATTCGCCCGTCCCGACCTGCTCACCGTCGACGAACAGTGTGACCGTGCCCGGAGTTCCCTTGCCGTTCTTAATATCCGGTTCACCCGTGGGCGCGAACTCGACCGACAGGAAGTGCCTGCCGGGGGGTACCGGGCTGTCGGATCGGACCGTGAATATCTCCTTGGCCACGTAGTTGTGTGCGTAGCACAGCAGGCCGTCCTTGACGTAGAAGGTGATTCCCCCGTCATTGCCGCCCATGGACAGCAGCACACCCGCGGAATCGTCAGCGAGCTCCACCTCTGCGTTGATGGAGTAGGGCCGGTTGAGGATCTTGGGAGCCGAGGCGGCCGAGATCGACTGCGTGCCGGGATAGAGCACATAGCGGCTACGGCTGGGTGCGATCTGCGGGCGTTCGTCGGCGATGCGGATCACGCCGCGGCTATCGATCGGCAGGACGTTGTATTTGCCGGCCTCGTTGTACCAGAGGGTGATCATCGCGATCAGCCGTGCCCGCTCCCGCTCGGCGAGGTTCGTGGTTTCGGCGACGTCGTCGGCGACGTGGTAGAGCTCCCATCCGGTGGCGTCGAGTTCGCTGAGCATGTCGGCGGAGATGGGATCGCCGAACTTGTGACCGGACTCGGCGAATGAGGTTCCTGGCCAGGGACACACCGCACGCCAGCCGTCGTGATAGATCGAGCGGTGGCCCAACATCTCGAAGTACTGGGTCAGATGCCGGGTGGGGGCGTTGGCGTCGTCGAAGGTGTGCGCGAAGCTAACCCCTTCGATCGGGGACTGGGTGACCCCGGCGATGGTCGCCGGCGGATCGACGTGCAGCGCGTCGAGCACGGTCGGAACCATGTCGATGATGTGGGCGTAGTGCGAGCGCAGCTCGCCGCGCGCGGGGATGCCGCGCGGCCAGGTGACGATGAACGGATCGGTCGAGCCGCCCCGGTAGGTCTCCCGCTTCCAGCGCCGGAACGGGGTGTTGCCCGCATGCGTCCAACCCCACGGGAAGTGGTTGAACACCGTCGGGCCGCCGATCTCGTCGATGCGCGCCAGTCCTTCCTCGACGGTGTCGGGGACGTTGTTGAAGAAGCGGACCTCGTTGACCGATCCGGTGGGCCCGCCCTCCGCGCTGGAACCGTTGTCGGAGATCAGCATGATCACCGTGTTGTCGTACTCACCAAGGTCTTTGAGAAATTGCACGAGTTCGCCGATGTAGTGGTCGGTGTGCTCGAGGAAGCCGGCGAACACCTCCATCATCCGCGCGTAGAGTCGGCGCTCATCAGCCGACAGGGTTTCCCAGTCCGGGACGTCGGGATCGGCGGCGGAGAGTTCGGCGGTCGCGGGCACCAGGCCCAGTTTCTTCTGCCGGTCGAAGACCTCGCGGCGGTAGACCTCCCAGCCGGAGTCGAACTTGCCGGCGTAGCGGTCGGCCCACTCCTTGGGCACATGATGGGGCGAGTGCATCGCGCCAGGTGCGAAGTACAGGAAGAACGGCTTGTTCGGTGCGACCTGCTTGGCGTCGGCGATCATCGCGGTGGCCTTCTCCACCAGGTCGGGCGTGAGGTGGTAGCCCTGCTCGGGGGTGGTTTCCGGTTCGGTCTGCGAATTGTCGCGGACCAGTTCGGGGTAGTACTGGTGGGTGTCACCACCCAGGAAGCCGTAGTAGCGTTCGAACCCGCGTCCCAGCGGCCAGCGGTCGTACGGTCCCGCCGCGGTCATCGTCTCTTCGGGCGCCAGGTGCCATTTGCCGACGCAGTAGGTGTTGTACCCCTGCGCCCGCAGGATCTCGGAGAGAAACCCGTTCTCGAACGGGATGTAGCCGTCAGAGCCCGGGTAGCCCGTCGACCCATTGGTCAGGCACGCCAGATGATTCGAATGGTGGTTGCGTCCGTTGAGGATGCACGACCGAGACGGCGAGCACAGCGCAGTGGTGTTCATGTTGGCGTAGGTCAGGCCGTCGGCGGCCAGCGCGTCGATATTCGGTGTGGCAATCGGGCTGCCGTAACAGCCGAGGTGCCCATAGCCGGTGTCGTCGAGGACGATGAACACGACGTTGGGGGAGTCCTCGGGGGGCCGCTTCGGAGCCGGCCACGCTGGCGTCGACTCGTCAGCGGTGCGGGCGATGACACCGGGAAACGTTGTGCCGGGCTGATATTCAGTGATTGCCACCAGAAGACCTCCTCATACGATGCCGAAACCGTGCAGACCCTTGTAGAGAAACCATCCGCCGAAGATCAGTCCGAGCGCGATCATGATCACGCGATTGTGATCTTGCAGCCAGTGCAGGCTGCCGTCCAGGAATGATGCTGAGCGCCTGGGGAAGAAAGCAGCGGCCGCGATGATGGCCAGATGTGTGCTGACGCCGAGCAGCACGAACGCGATGTAGGTGGCGAAGTTGGTGCTGCGCGCCATGCCGGCGTTACCGATGGCGCTGATGGCCGCGAAGGTGAAGACCCACATCTTGACCGAGATCAGGACAGTGGCGCCGCCGAGTAAAAGCGCCTTACCCGGTGTCATCGTTGAAAGGGCGGCCATCCATTTCGGTGGCGGATCATCGGGGTCGTCGCCGCCGAGAAGTTCCCGGATAGCGGTGGTCAACAGCACCACGGCAACCACCAGAAGCACGGCAGAGACCAGCCAGCCGTGGCCGCCCGCGGTGTTGTCGCGGCGACCCCAGTGCAGGATCGCGCCGAACACCAGCCCTTTCAGCAGCCGCACCGCCACCGTGCCCACGGTCGCGGCCGTCGCGGTCCGCACCCGCCCGGGCGTCCCGAGCAGGGCGAGGGTGATCACCAGCTCGATCGGCATCAGCGCCGCGGCGATCACGAACGGCGCCAGAGTGGCCCAGAGCGAACCCACGTCAGCCGCTCTGGGCGATCGGCACCGGAAGGGTCGGTCCGTCCGCCGCAATGCTCATGGTCGGGACCTTCGTCGTCGCCGGCCAATTAGAGGACGGCTGAATTGTCATGCAAGGGTCCGCTCTCGACATCAAACTTGCGCGGCGAACGCGACGACGTTGTCCGCGCTCGCCCGATAGCTCGCGTTGAAGGCGCCGCCGCAGGTGATCAAGGCTAATTGCGCATCCTTCGCGTTTTCGGAAAGCACCCTCCGCAACGCTTCGGGATCGTTCTTCGGGACATCAGACACCACCCTGGTGACCCGGAAATCGGCTCGGGCGCTCCCCGTGCTGTCTGCGACAACGACTTGGTCGCCGGGGTGCAACTCACCGAGTCGGTTGAATACCGCGTAACCACCGATTTGTGTATGCCCCAGCAGGATTGCCATTCCAGGCGCGCCGACCAGGGGGCCGTCGGCCCACCACCCCACGCTGGACCCATCCGGTGGTACGGCAAACGTCGGCACCATCTGCCCACCGAGGAAGGGCGCCGAGGCCATCACTGTGCCCACCGAGGTGACGACAGCCGACACCCCGATTGCCGGGATATCGAGTTCACCAGGAGTGAAAGCCGGAGTTCCGATCACCAAAGGACTGGCGGGCACCAACATCATCGTCGCCGGTGCATCGCCCGACGCCGGTTGTGCCCAAGCCGATCCGGGCAGCGCGAGGGCAATCACCACGCCTGCGAACGCCTTTGGGAAGGTGCGGCGAATCACGACGTACACGCTCATCACGGGAGCAGCAAGTCGACCAAGCCGGTCGGCGCCTGCACCGGGTACTCCCTGACAGCACCCGGTCCGGTGGTGGGCGACTCGGACGCCGCGCCAGAACCTGGGTACACCGGAGCCGGCGCGCTGGCGACGGAACCCCCTGGTGTTCCGGGGATAGGTCCGATCCCGGGAACGAAGGTCCCGGGCAACGCCTGAACACCGGCTGGCGCGAGCGGATCAGCCCCAGATACTTGCCCTGGGGTAAGCGGTACCGAACCGGGCGTCCTGCCAATGCCGGTGCCCGGCGGCATCACTCCCGGTTGTGATGGCGGTATGAGCGGCGTCGGTCCCGACGGCAAGACCACACCCGGCGCCGACGGCAGACCCACCGATGGCGGCACAACAGCCGGCGGCGACGGAGGCACCACTGCGGGCAGTGAAGGCGGCACCAACGGCATCGAGGCATCGGGTCGCGACGGTAGCGTCACACTCGGCAGCGACGGGCGTCCGGCCGGCGGCGGCTCGACCTCCGGCAGCAGCGGCATCGAGGCATCGGGTCGCGACGGTAGCGTCACACTCGGCAGCGACGGGCGTCCGGCCGGCGGCGGCTCGACCTCCGGCAGCAGCGGCATCGAGGCATCGGGTCGCGACGGTAGCGTCACACTC